>BNJV01001210.1_pt1 | contig 142315 bp, 216 predicted proteins | sample 8540591 | NCBI WGS metagenome assembly BNJV01 (sample SAMD00202457, study PRJDB9452) | human saliva metagenome | host: Homo sapiens
GAACGTACGCCGTCAAGAACTTGTTTCAAACAATCCATTCCGACGATTCCGCAACAAGAAAATCCATCGGTGTTGGATCAGGCATCCGTCCGCCGTTTCCCAAACCTACCATGGAAAACAGGCATAATAGCCCGAGCTTTCGGAAGCCGCCGGGGACCATCTCGTCATGAGACATCCACCGATTCTCTGTGCCGACCGCGTGCATCGCGGCATGCACGCCGCCGCGGCGAAGACTATCTTTCAAGGCCGTCTGAACGGCGGCCTGCCGTTGCCATATTCTGCCTGCGAGCGCAGCAACGGCGCCTGGCCCGTTGCAATTACTGAGTAGAAGTGGGCGCGGCAGGGCGAGAAAAGCGGCGAAAGAAGGCGCGGCGCGCGTGGTCGAGCTGACATGTGTGCGCAGCGGCCTGCCTGTCCGCGGGGAATCGCCGCACAGCTGAGCAGGTGCTCGGAGCTGGCAGATGGGGCGCCATTTTGTGCCAAACCACGTGCGACTGTGCCGCTGTCTCCTCCCTCCCCCGCGCGGCAACCGCGAACTGAGAGACAGCCTGACCGCCAGCCCGCCCGAGATCACTGCGGCCGCTGCGGTCAAAGCCTTCCGACTGGCAAATCGAGGCAAAACCGTCCTCAACGAATGGCTGGAACCGCCAAAACGCTGAAAACCGCCTCACATTGAAGCGCAACGCCCCGCTGCTGCAAAGCTCGCGCCACGGCCGTTATCCGCCCATCGGCGGCGAAACCGCCATCCGTACGGCGGAAGCCGGACAACAGCGATTCCGCAACAAATGGTATGCCCCGAACAATGCCGTCATCCTGATTACGGGGACGTGGACCCGCAAACCGTACGGCGCGAACGTGACAAAACGGCTGGGCGACCCTCCAACGCATCACGCTGCCGGCGGTGCGGCATCGAATGCGAACCACCGCTTTGCAAAACGGCTGGCGCAGCGCGGCAGTTCAGGATGCGGAAAACGCAACAGCAACTGGACCTCGTCTTGCTTCCCGCTTCCGCACCCGTCCTCACGCCGGACGTTAGCGACGAGCGAGGCCGGCGTCTGCTGGACAGGCTTCGCCGCCTGCATCGTCGAAAGCGGTGCTGAAAAAGCAAACATTGCGACCCGCCATTCGCTCGCACTTTCGCTGCACAGCAGCGGCGGCAATTTGGCGCGGCAAACCGAAGTTCGATCAGTCGCATCTGCTACGCATGCGTCACTCCCCGACGGTCACCACTACGCCGTCCACACCCTGCTGAACCTGCGCCGCAGCATCTGCCCGGCCGAACCGGCAACCGAAGGATTGCCGCTTACCGCCGCCGTTTTGCCCAAAACGCGATTTCTGCAACGTCGGTTCTGCCGCAGAACCTCACTGCCCGCTCTGCAAGATGCCGACGGCGCATTTTCGAGACAACAAAGCTGGCAAAACCGTGCCGAATACAACAAAACCGTGCGCCAACGGCTGACCGCATCGACGTAGCAAAGCAGTGAACCGGCGCATCCCGCAGACTCGGCTGGATGCGGACGACGAGCTGGCCGTCGCCCGCGCGCCCGGCAACCGGCAGGCGAACTGCCCGACGGCAGCCGCTTCCGAACAATTCGCTGTCTTCGGCACCGCATCCGGCGCAAACCGCAGCATCGCGGCCGAACCGCGGGAAAGAAAAACAAACTCTCCCCAGCGGCGACCGTTCGACCAGACACGACGGCGCAATACCCGCGCCATGCCGCAAAACCGCCCTTCTGCCGACGGTTCGCCGTTGTACGTCGACCAGTCTCGGCAGCCGCTCGACCATCCCAATAAAGTCGCCTGGTTTCGACTCGGCAGCGGCGACCGGGCCGTCGTCCTGCAACGCAGCGCCGGCGACCGTGTGTGACGAGCGCTGTCCGAAGCGCTATATGCGAAACACCTCAATCCTGCAGGCCAAACTGGCCGCCGAACTGCTGGCGGCAAATGCCCGACAAATGGCAGCAATGGAGCGGGCTGCACCGGACTGGGCTTGATTACCGCCTCGGCAGCCACAGCCAGCGTCAGCGGCGACGTTCCCGCACCACGATCCGGCTGGGCGGGCATGCTCCGCCTGTGCCGCGCCTACTACATCCAGCCCGAATTCAACGAACGCTGGAAAGGCCATCTGCAAAGTGCCGCCCAGCGCTGTCCGCGATCCGCCGGCCGAAATCCCCTACCGGCCGCAAAGATGTGCGGCCGCGCTCTCTAGTGCACGGCCGTGCCGAATGTAGCGAGACCCGATGCTGCAAACCGTCGCCACATTCGACCGCAACGAACTTTTGCGGCAGTGGCGGCGTGCTGACCACCGGACCAACTACTATCTGGTCCGGCAGCCAGCAGCCCGGACGCATCAAGCCGATGCCGGAACAATACCTCGCTCTCCATCCCCCGCCGTCACTGCAGCGCATACGCACCTGACTTCACCGGCTTCCGGCAACCGTACCGTCCGCATACATGTAAAGAGGCGATTCTGCACGCAGCGACGGCGCTCATCCGTTCGTGGCGGCCGTTTTACGACTGGACGCGAAACATCCGGAACCGATCCCTGCTGGCCAGCCTGGCTGCACGCCCGCCTGAAAAGCCGCCCTGCGCGACCGCGAGGCTCAAGGCGTGTACGAGCCTGCGATTCAGCGGCGTCCGCCCGCTGCCGACATCTCAGCCGCATCGAAAGCGGGTGGCGTCAACACACCGACCCGCCCGTGCCGACCAGCTGGTGACAGGCCGCATTGCACACTGCGGAGCAAATGCCGGAAAACATCAGCACCGAATCCGACAATTTACGCCGGCTGTGTCGGAACGGGAAAGCCCTGCGCAGGCGCGGCCGAAAGCCTGGCTGGAACGCGCTGATGCGAAGCCACCGCAAATGCGGCGACGCCCGTTACCTGAAAGACAACTGCCCGACCTGCATTGCAGCATCAGCCAAACCCGCCTGCGCCACGGTGAGAAAACATCCTAGCGCCTCGCTCGCACCGGATTTTCGATCCAACGCTCGACCTGACCGACACCCCGCCTGCGGGTGGTCTGAAAACCGCATGCCGCCTCCCCGCCACTTTCAGACGGCCTCAGTGAGCCGTCTGAACGACAGCTCCAGGCTTGGCATCAACCTTTTGCCGTATAATCTTGCCGCTTTCCCGCACGCACCTCACATCGCCACCAAACCTACCTCGTCGGCGGCGCGGTCGCGATTCGCCACTGGGCCTGCCCGTCCGCGACCGCGACTGGGTCGTGGTCGGGCGCGGATACCGAGACTCATGCTGAGCGCACGGGTTTCCTGCCCGGTCGGCAAGACTTCCCCGTCTTTCCTCCATCGACAGCGACGAAAGAAATACGCGCTGGCGCGCACCGAACGGAAAACCGCCAAAGGCGACACCGGATTCGCCTTCCATGCCGACAAAGACGTGACCCTCGAACCAGACCTGATGCGGCGCGACCTGACCATCAACGCCATCGCGCGGTCGCTCAGACGGCGTCATCGCTCGACCCAACTTCGGCGGCGAGGCCGACCTGCGCCGCAAAGGATACTGCGCCACGTCTCGCGCGCCTTTGCGCGGACGTCACATCCGCGCGCGCCGCGCTTCGCCGCCCGCTACGGCTTCGAGTGGCGGGAAGGCATCATGTGCCCTGATGCGCCAAATGGTGGAAGCAGGCGGGGCGTCTTGGTGGCCGAGCGCGTCTGGCGAGGAACTGGCCAAGGGCTGATGGAGCGCCAGCCGCGCCGAATGTTTGAAATCCTGCGCGAATGCGGCGCGTTGAAAGTGCTGCTGCCCGAAATCGACGCCCTGTTCGCGCGTCCCGTCAGCCGCGCACCTACGAAATCATGGCTGCGGCCTCCGCACCCTGATGGTTTTACAACGCGCCGCCGATCTGAACCTCGGCACTGCCCGCCCGCTACGCCGCCCTGCTGCCTGTCTCGACCTGGGCAAAAGCGCTGGCCCGCTCGACCTCCTGCCGTTTCAACAGCCACGGCCGACACTTCGGCGATCGCGATGCAGCGGTAAACCGCCGCTGGCGTGTGCCGGCGCAATGTGCCGAACTGGCCGAACTGTGGTCTGCCGCGTCACATCGTGCTACACATGTATTCACGCTCAAAACCTCTCTACCGCATTGAATGTGTTACAAAAACCGACGCATCCACACACGCCGCGAACGCGCTTTCGACGGCCTTGAGCACGTCTGCCAGCGCACGATACAAAGGGCGGCTGGGGCGGGACGCGCCCTACAACGCGCCCACTGGCTCGCTTTTGCCAGCCCGACCGCCGCCAAGCCGGCTTCGCCGCCATCGCCGCACGCCTGCAGACATCGACGCCATTCCGGAAAGACGTCCGCCGCGCCAGGCTGCGAAGCCATTCCGGCCGCGACGCACAATACGCGCCAAACCGATTGATTGAACGCGGCGGCTGGGCCGAAACTGAGCCGTCTGGAGACACGCAGCACTGCACCGCCCCTGCACCGAAAGCACGCCATGAACAAAAGAAACGCCCCAGCACCTGCGCCGCGTCCTCGATGCCGCAGTGAAACTGTTTCAACGAAGAAAGCGGGCGCAACACCACCACCAACCACATCGCCGCCCACCTCGGCATCAGCCCGGCGACAACCTCTACTACCGCTTCGGCAGGGAACGACGAAATCGTCGTCCAGCTCCACCGCCGTCCCGCAGCCGCATGATTGGCCTGGATACGCGGTAGCCGACGCGCCGCAAACCCTGTCCGACGTGGTGGACTGTTTGGACGGCATTTTCAGAGCATCGTATGTGGGCATGCTCGCTTCCTGTTCCAGCGACATGGACGCTTCCTACTCCCGCAGCTCCGAGCTTTTGGGCGAATACAACGAGATTCACCCGTGCCATGAGCCTCGCCCGTGGTGCTGCACTACCTCGAGACCTGGCCTCCGTCGGCTGCTCCGCGCCGATAAAGGAAGACCCTGCAAAACCTCGCGCTGAACATGTGGATTGTGACCAAATACTGGTTCGACTTCCACGGCAAATCCGCAACCGCCTACAAACTGCCCGAAGACTCGAAACGGCTGGGCGTCATCCGCAACCTCAGCATGCTGAAGCCCTATCTCGACCCGCGCAGCCTGCCAGAATTCGAAGCCGCCGTCTCCCGCCTGAAAACGCCCGAAAACACCCTCAGGCCGTCTGAGCCGTCTGCCGAATAACCAAGATGGACAAAACGCAGACAGCCCGCTACCCAAGACGCGCCGCAAACAACGGATTGCGCCGCCACAACGGCCCATACACGCACCAAGCATATTTTGAACGGCCGTCTTAAACGGCAACGTGGCAATTTCGCCTTCAGGCCGTCTGAAAACCCAAACCAAGCGACAAAATAAGTTCCCATGTTTATCCTGCAAATACTCTCCGTCTGCTGGACAAAACGCAGCCGTGCCGCCCCGTTGGCGACATACGCAACCGCCTGCCGCGCACGCCCTGCCCCTGCGGACGCCGTTTTGGACTGCGAATACGACTGCCACAGCCAACACCATCGAGGAATCCTGTCGAGGACGGAACCGCCGTTTTCTCGCCAGCCAGCCAATGTAGCAAAATCTGGCAGGCCCTGCCGAAAGTGAAAATTGAACGGCGGTTTCGAGTTTTCACCCGGCAAGCCGACCGTATCGACATTTATTTCACCGACCAACGCAGCGGCGGGAAACGCAACAAACTGTTTACCAGCAAAAGACAAACCGCACAACTCCGCATCAACGAACGCGCCTGCGGATTCGATGACACTTACTACACGCAGCATACCTACAATTTCGCCCATGCCGACAGCGTACCGCGTGAAATCTTTACACAGCGCGGTTTCGACCACAGCGTGTCGCTGGAAAAACCACCTGTTTTAGCTTGGTATCTTTGCCTGATAATTTACCCCCAGGCCGTCTGAAAACGGCGCAAACCCTGTTTTTCAGACGGCCTCAACCTCAACCACCGTTTTACCCGATATGAACACACCGCAACTTCCCTCGCCGCGTTCGGAAATTCCTCCGAGGCATACTCGACACCCTGCCGGTCATCATCGGCCTGCTGCCCTTCGCCCTGATTTTTGGGCATACAGGGGCGGGAACAAAGCATGAAACGCGCTCGAATATGGCGCATGATGACCGGACTGAACTTGCCGGCGGCTCCGGGATTTGCCGCCGTCGGCCTCTGGGCGCAGCCTGCCCATCCTGCTGATTATCGGCGTTACCTTCATGATCAACATCCGCCGACATCCTGATGGGTGCGGCACTCACGCCAGCATCAAACACCTGCCGATGAAAAATCCTGCCGCACCCTGTTTTTCACGACCGACGAAAGCTGGGCGATGTCCATGGCCGACATCCGCAAACGCAAAGAGCCGGCCTGCCCTGTTCAGCCTGCCCTACTACGCCGGCATCTGCGCCACCCTTTACACCATCTGGGTGGCCTCCTCCGCGCTCGGCACCGTCATCGGCCCCTACTTGGGCAACATCGACAACTGGGGCTTCCGGCATGGCCTTTCCCGCCGTATTCCTCGTCCTGCTACGCGGCATGGAAAGGCTGGAAACCCGCCCTGCCCTGGCTAGTGAGCCTGATGACGGCAATCGCCGCCTACCTGCTGTTCAGGGCGTGGTACGTCCCCGCCGGAGCCGCCGCCGGTTTATGTGTGCCTACATAACGGGCGGGAGCGACGCATGATTTCATTCGATTCGATATTGGTCATCCTCGGCATGCTGTGCGTTACCTACGGCACCCGCCTGATCGGCTTCTTCGCCCTCCGCAACCGCACTTTGAGCAAACGGGCGGCCAAAGTCATGGATGCCGCCCCTGGCTGCGTGTTGGTTTCGGTCATCGCTACTTTGCCTCCGACAAACCGCATGAACTGATTGCCGCCGCCATCACCCTCCTTGCAGCCTGCCGCCTCCCCATACTGCCCACAGTCACTAATCGCCGTCGCCTCCTCCAGCCTGCTCGGCCTGCTGATGAACTGAAGGCCGTCTGAAAACAAAAGTAAGCATATTTTCAGACGGCCTCCAAGCCGAAAACATCAGCCGTGCGAAACAAAAACGGCCTGAAATCCCATCAAGGTATCAGGCCGTTACTATTTGAAATCCAAACCAAGACATCAAAATAAAGCTGCAAACAAAACACTGAAAACAGCAGCGAAAATTATCCGTTATTTCTAACAATATTACCAAGTCTCCTTCTCAGCCCGACGCACAGCAACACCGCCACAAAACAGGCCAACCGGCAGACTCACTGCCCCCCGTTTTTCTTCACATACCAAACGCCAGTCCGTCCACCACATTCGGATAATCGTCGTCCAACGGCCTGATGCCCGCCTGACGTTTGGACAACGTACCGCCCCATACACCAGCGCGGTTGCAGGCCATCCGTGCACCTGCCGTCCGCCGCCATCCGCCACATCATGCAAGGCCAGCCTGCCAGCCATTCCGTCCGTTCAAACACAAAACCCGCCGCCTCAAACGCCTCTTTCAGACGGCCGAACGGCAACCCGCCGCTTTCGCAGGGAAACGGTTTGCGTTCGATACGGTAAAGCAGCCGCCACACCGAATGCGGATTGAAACCGCTCAACACCAAACGCCCTTCCGCCGCCAATACGTGGTATGCCTCGTCGGCTACCGCCCTGCAAAGACTCACCCGCCGTCTAAAGCGTGAGGCAGCAACAGCAAATCCATACTTTCCGCCGCAAAGCGGCAATGCCTCCGCCGCCATCATGCAATCCAGCCCGGCACATACAGCCACCCCTTCCGTCAAATCCCATTGCGGCAAACCCAGCTGCAAAGGCCGTCTGAAAATACACATCCCGCAACGCATCACGGAAAAACTCACGCTCGCAGGCGGCGGCGGACAAAACCGACCTGGCGCGCTCAAACCAAACATTTCCGTCCATATCGCCTCCTCGCTTTTCGGTCCAATCAAACCGACAAATGGTCATTCTACTCCCAAACATTACTTGACGCACATCAAGACAACAGCATATATAGAAACTTAATATGTGAAAATTTTTCACTTCTCCATCCTGACGTATTCAGCGAAGCGTTACCATCGGGGCTGATTGACTCTGATTTGCCGAACATCGTGGCCCATATAAAAACACTTGTCGCAGCCATTACGGGCTTATCTTTCTTCTCCGCTCCCGCCTTCGGACAAACCTATACCAAAAATCAAATCGGCATGGCGATGATGCGCACCAACACCATCGCCCTCGACCACGGCAAAAATAAAATCCGGCCACAACAGCGTTTGGGCACATCTGCGCGAGCGAGTTCCGCATGTCGGAAGTCAATCCCGGCTGGTACGCCGCCATAAGCAAGTTTGTTTCCTCGTCGGCCTATTTCAAGCGCACCATCGAACGCAGCCCGCCCCACATGTACCACATCAGCAACGAAGTGGCCGACACATAACATGCCGGCGGAAATCGCCCTGCTGCCCTTCATCGAGAGCGCGTGACGTTACCAAAGCCGTCGCACGTCGGCGCATCCGGCCTCTGGCAGTTCATGCCCGCCACCGGCCGCCACTACGGCTGGAGCAAACCCTCTGTATGACGGCCGCCACGACATTTATGCCGCCACCGATGCCGCGCTGAACTACCTCCAATACCTGCACGGCCTGTTCGGCGACTGGTCGCTCGGCGCTGACCGCCTACAACATGGGGCGAAGGCAATGTCGGCCGCGCGCGTAAAGCCGCGCCCGAGCCCAGGGCTTGGAGCCGGTCTACGAAAACCTGCGCATGCCGAACGAAACCCGCAACTACGTACCGAAACTCTTGGCGGTGCGCAGCATCGTCAATAACCCCGAATACTTCGGCGACGAGCTTCGCCGACCTCGACAACAAGCCCTTTTTCAAAGCCGTCGACATCGACCAACCGATCGACCTGAGCGCGGCCGTCCGTTTTGGCCGATATCAGCCAGGCTGAGTCGACGCGCTCAATCCGGCATTCAAATCACCTGTCTACATTCCGAAAAACCGGCCTGCAAACTGCTTCTCCCCGCCACGGCAATCGCCACCTTCGAGCGCAACTACAAAAAGCCGACCGCGCCAGCCTACTGTCATGGGATGTTTACACACCTTATGCCGACACCACGCTCTCATCCATCGCCGCCGAAACAGGGCATGAGCACTGCCGAACTCAAACGCCTGAACGGCCTGAGCAAAGAGCGTTGCCGCCGGCCGCAGCCTCTGATTGCGAAAAACAGATTCAGCGGCAGCCTGCAGCCGTTCCGGCCAATTTCGCCGCCTTGGATGCCGATATCAATCCGAACGACAACAAACTCCAAACCGTTCCCAACCTGAACATTGCCGTTACGGAGACAACATTCAAACCAAGCCGTCAAACAGTCGATATTCAGACGGCCTCAGCCGCACAGCCCGCACCTGATACTTTGCGTCCGCCCGTGCAAACCGCTGCCGTTGACTTTACCAAACAAACCGCCCAGACGGCCGCACCGACTGTAACCAATCAGCCTGTTGCCACCGCACCCGCAGCCCCGTCTACCGACGAGTTGAAGACCGCATACAGCAACTGGCCTCCGCATCCGCAAGCCAAAACGCCCCGCAACCGGCTACGGCAGCCGTGGCAGACGGCGGCAATAACGAACTGCTGATGACCTTCGTTCAAGAATCAGGTCTGTCCGAAAACAGCGACACCGTTACCGTTGCCGACAGCAGCCCGAACCAGCGAGAAACGAACAGGCGGCACAAGAAGCCGCCGAGCGCAGCCGCCAAGCCAAATTGGCCGCCGAACGGGCAAAACAGCAAAAACAGGCAGCCGAAGCCCGCGCTGGCCGCAGCGAAAAACAGCGGTACTCCGACCACCCACAAAGTCGGCAGCGGCGATACCCTGTTCAGTATCGCCAAACGCTATGACATGAATGTGGCCGACCTGATTGCAAGCAACAACATCAAAGGCAACACCATCCCGACACCGCCAAATTCTGAAAGTCGCGGCCAAGGCAAACAAACCGCCAAAAGCCTCCCGTGCAACCGGTTTCCTACACCGTACGGCAAGGCGACACGCTGACCGACATCGCCCGCCGTTTCAACGTAAACGTCAACGATGTCCGCCGCTGGAACAACAACAGCAGCAACATCAAACCGGGACAAAACATCAAACTGCAAAGGCAGCTAACCGCTCCTTCCCATTTTCAGACGGCCTCTGTCACACACAGGCCGTCTGAAAACATTAAACCCGTCAAAACAGGAAAGACCCATGGCACAAATCGCCCTCGAAATCTTCAAAGCCTACGACATCCGAGGCATCGTCGGCAAAACGCTTACCGAAGAAGCCGCCTACCTGATAGGCCGCGCCTTTGCCGCCCGTGCCGCCGCGCAAAACATCCGCGCCGTCGCCGTCGGCCGCGACGGACAGCAGGCGACCCCGCCCTATCCGAAACCTGATTCGCGGATTGGCCGACAGCGGCATGGACGCAACCGACATCGGCATGGTAGCCACCCGCCCATGCTGTATTTTTGCCGCCGTGAAAGACTGCGGCGGCAGCGGCATGATGATTACCGGCAGCCACAACCCGCCCGACTACAACGGCTTCAAAATGATGCTGGGCGGCGAAACACTGGCCGGAGAAGCGTTACAGGAACTGCTGGCATCCATCCGTCAGGAACAGTTCACCGACGGCAAAGGCAGCGTGGCCGTACAAGACATCTATCCCGCCTATGAAGCGCCATCACCGCCCACATCCAACCGGCACGGCCGATGAAAATCGTCATCGACGCGGGCAACGGCGTCGCAGGCGCATATGCAGGGCCGCCTCTGCACCGCGCCCTGGGCTTCGAAGTGGAAGAACTGTTTTGCAACGTGGACGGTCACTTCTCCCAACCATCATCCCGACCCCGCCAAACCGGGAAAACCTGTCAGACTTAATCCGCGCCCTGCAAAACGGCGATGCAGAAATCGGCCTGGCCTTCGACGGCGACGGCGACCGTTTGGGCGTGGTCACCAAAGACAGCAACATCATCTATCCCGACCGCCAACTGATGCTGTTCGCCCAAGACGTACTCAGCCGCAACCCGAACGGCAAAGTGATTTTTCGACGTCAAATCCACCCGCCCTGCTCGCCCCATGGATACGCCGGCACGGCGGACAGCCGCTGATGGTAAAAACCGGCCACAGCTTCATCAAAGCCGCCATGAAACGCGGCGCACTGCTGGCCGGAGGAAATGAGCGGACACACCTTCTTCAAAGAACGCTGGTTCGGCTTCGACGACGGCATGTATGCGGGTTGCCGGATGCTGGAAATCCTCTCGCGCAGCAGCAATCCTTCGGCAATTCTCAACAGCCTGCCGCAAAGCATTTCCACACCCGAACTGAACATCGACCTCGCCGGAAGGCGAAAACGGCCACGAACTCATCGCCAAACTGGCCGCCACCGCCCAATTCGACGGCGCGGAAGAAGTCATCACCATAGACGGCCTGCGCGTGGAATTTTCAGACGGCTTCGGCCTGATGCGCGCATCCAATACCACACCGGTTTTGGTGCTGCGTTTTGAAGCCGACAACGAAAAACGCCATCCGCCGCATCCAGCAGCAATTCAAAAACCATTTTGAAAGCCATCCGTCGCTGCGCTGGCCGCTGTAAACAGCCGAGGCGGGCTGGCAAACGCCATCCCGCCGCATACGAGTAAAGGCCGTCTGAAAACACCTTTCCCGAATCCGGTGTTTTTCAGACGGCCTGTTATCCGGTGATCAATAACCCAAACGCTGGCAGATGGTTGACACCAAACCGGCCTGATTGAGCGTATAGAAATGCAGGCTGGGCGCGCCTTCGCGCAACAGGCGTTCGCACATTTCGGTTACCACGTCCAAAGCCAAAGCCTTTATGGCGGCACTGTCGTCGGCATAAGACTGCAACTTCAGGCGCAGCCAGCGCGGGATTTTCCGCACCGCAGGTATCGGAAAAAGCGAACCGGTTTGGAAAAACTGGCAATCGGCATGATGCCGGGGATAATCGGAATATCCACCCCGCGCCCGCGCACATCGTCGAGGAAGCGGAAATAGGGCATCCGCGTTGTAAAAATATTGGGTCATCGCCGAATCCGCGCCCGCTTTGGCTTTACGGACGAAATGGTTGAGGTCGTCCTCCGCGCTGCGCGCCTGAGGATGATATTCGGGATAGGCGGCGATTTCGATATGGAAATGGCTGCCGTATTCGTTTTATCAGTTCCGACCAATTCGTTGGCATAACGCAGTCCGCTGCTGCCCGCACCCATGCCGGAAGGAATATCGCCGCGCAAGAGGCGACAATGTGGCGCACGCCCATTTCTTTATAGGGTATCCAAAAGTTCGCGGATTTCCGCCGCCGTCATACCGATACAGGGGCAGGTGCGGCGCGGCGGCCGTGCTCGGCAAAATATCGCCGATGGTCTCGCATCGTGCCGTCCGAGTCGAACCGCCCGCGCCGGACGTACAGGGAAAAGAATTCCGGGGAAAACTGGCAACTGTTTGCGCGTAATCACCTGTTTGGCTATCGGCCTTCGGGCTGTGCGGGTGGGAAAAATTCGAAGCTGAGTTTTTGCTTGGAGAGTCATGACCTGTTTTGTGTTTGCGAATACCCGCAGTATGTGTTTAACTGTTTGATAACAAGATAAAAACCGGAATCATAGTGAAAAATATTGTCCCCGCCCATGAACTGTGTTGTTTGATTTATTTGGTGATTTTTCGATTGGCAGGCCGTCTGAAAAACCATGCTTTTCAGACGGCCTCCTAAAGATAAGATTCGCTAAATACGATTACAGACCCTAACATTCCACAAAAGGACACTTCCATGAGAAAGTATTGTTAGGCGCGCCGGGCGCGGGTAAAAGGCACTCAGGCTCAATTCATCACCGCTGCGTTCGGCATTCCGCAAATTTCCACCGGCGATATGCTCCGCGCTGCGATTAAAAGCAGGCACGCCGCTGGGTTTGGAAAGCGATCATTGACGAAGGCGGCTTGGTGCGCGACGACATCATCATCGGTATGGTCAGAAGCGCATCGCGCAGGACGACTGCAAAAACGGTTTCCTGTTTCGACGGCTTCCCGCGCACGCTGGCACAAGCCGAAGCGATGGTTGAAGCGGGCGTGGATTTGGACGCGGTGGTTGAAATCGACGTACCCGACAGCGTGATTGATCGACCGCATGAGCGGCCGCCGCGTCCACTGGCTTCCGGCCGCACCTACCACGTTACCTACAATCCGCCCAAAGTCGAAGGCAAAGACGACGTAACCGGCGAAGATTTGATTCAGCGCGACGACGACAAAGAGAAACCGTCAAAAACGCCTTGCCGTGTACCACGAGCAAACCGAAGTGCTGGTCGATTTTACAGCAAACTGGAAGGCGAACACGCGCCGAAATACATCAAAGTCGACGGCACTCAGCCGGTAGAAGCCGTGAAAGCCGAAGTACAGCCGCATTGGGCAAAATAAATGCCGCAGTGATTTGACTATAGAAAGGTCAGTCGACTATTTGCCGCGTGAGCGGATACTTTTCAGACGGCCTTCTCACTCAGAAAATTCAATTTGAAATCGGAATCGCGACAGCGAACGAAACCGCACCGCTTGCGGTTTGATGACACGATAACGGCAACGCAAACGCATCTGCCGGCCGCATCCGGCCTCTTTTACCGCTTCATTATTCGTTCCGACTCATGCGCATTCCGTCCGGCCGGCGTTTGCAGCACGGCAACCAATCCGCGCCTAAAGTACGGATTTCTTCCCACGGCGGTTTCCTCTTCCGCCACCGTGCGCGGTGCCAGATAAGCGGTGCGCGGCAGCGAATAATAACGCACTCATCCCCAAGGGCTTTCAGACGGCCATTCGTGCGGAAAAACACCGTGCCAGCCATAGGGAGATTCAAAGGTTCGGGCAACCGATGCTTCTGAAGGTGCGAACAGCATCCGCGCACAATACTCGCGCTGTGCAAGGCTGCCGTATGGCCTATGCCTGCCGCCGCCAATGCCCGCACGCCCGCCTCACTGTGCGCCAAAGCGAGTTGGCGTGTCAATTTGTCCGCCTTATCCGGCCAACGGTCGTGAGGATTGAGTCCGCATAAGCCATCCATTGCAGCTTTATCCCGTGCCGTAATATTTGCAACACAGCTCAATGTGGTGAAAGGCGGCTGCCGATTTTCGGCAACGAAATCCAGCGCGCCCAAAGTGTTGGGAGCCGTCTGAAACCGTCAGGTTGCCGGGCTAAAGACGGCAGTGCGGCGCGTGTTGCAGCCAAAAAGCCAGCAGGCTTTCGGCATAAAACGCCCAGTCTGCCGCCGAACGGCGTTCCTGCGCCAAATGGCTGTGCGGGGATTTGGGACTGCCGTCCAACTCCAGCAGAAAAACGGAAACCGCGTTCCCGAGCAATGCGATCGCGGGCAGTTCGCTGCCGCTGTGCCTAGCGGGAGCGGTCAGCACGGCGGCCAGCGCGCGGACATCGGGATCGGTCAAACGCCACCACAGCGCATCCGGGCATAATTCATTTTTCAGACGGCCTCAAACCGGAACAGGGGTTAAGCGCGAAAATCACGAAATTCGCGCAGGAAATTATCCAGCATTTCGTGCCCGTGTTCGGTCAGCAGGGCTTCCGGATGGAACTGAACGCCTTCGATGGCATATTCTTTATGCCGCACGCCCATGATTTCCTGATCTTCCGTCCATGCGGTTACTTCCAGACAATCGGGCAGCGTATCGCGGGCAATGACAAGGCTGTGATAACGCGTGCAGGTAACGGGATTGGGCAAATCTTTAAACATGCCCTTGTTTAAATGGAACACGGGCGATACTTTGCCGTGCATCAGCGTTTTTGCCCGCACCACATTCCCGCCGAACGCTTCACCTATCGTCTGATGGCCGAGGCACACGCCCATAATCGGCAGCCTGCCGGCAAAATGGCGCATGGCGGCGACGGAGATGCCAGCTTCTTTGGGCGAACAAGGGACCCGGCCCGATAACGAGATACTGCGGTTTCAGGGCTTCGATTTCTTCAAGCGTGATATCGTCGTTGCGCCGGACGACGACTTCCTGACCGAGTTCGGCAAAATATTGGACGATGTTGTAGGTAAAACTGTCGTAATTATCGATAAACAAAAGCATAATTCAGATATATTATTGATTATAAACATTATATATTTTAATTATTCCACTCTTAATACCCGCTTTTATACCCGCTTTAATTTTTGCTGGCAGCTTCTGCGGTTTCGAGAATCCAACGCTGGATTTCGCTCTCCAGCCAATATGTAATTCTTGCCATCTTTCCGTCCCTTTGGGAAAGTGCCGTTTTTCATGCCCTCATAAATTTTGGTTGTGACCGTAGCCAACCATGTGGCGAGACATCGCTCCACGTGTTCAGCCGATGCCGGCGGCACCATTAGACGTTATCTGCTTGGCGATCCATTGCCACGAACGAACCAAATCGGCGCACATTGGTGCGCAAACGGTATCTGTGCCACGATCACCGCCGGCAACGGCCTTGATGTATGCCAGAGTTTCTATGCTCCAGGCTCATCAACAGCATGTCCGCACCGGCAGCAAAGCCATATCGAACAACCCCGCATTCCGCCCATGACCAGCAAAACAAGAAGGCTGGCGTGAGACTGCGCAGTTATACTAGGCTACATGCAGACTAACCACTGTAAATTAAGCAAAGAGAGTTTGCAGAAAACTGCTCAAATTCTTTTGCCGACGCAGATTAGCAGTTATGCTGAAGGCCGACAATGCAGATAACCAATTGTACAGCAAGAGAGTTCGGCAAAACCGCTCAAAATGTGCTCGAGATTTTACCGCCCGTTCGCTGCCGATCTTTGTGACATTCAGCCCAACTCCGCCATCCAGTCCTATCGTAAACTCACGTATGGTCATTAGCCGCCATTTTGGCCTCGTCGCCGATGAGGTTTTTGCGCTCTGCCGAGCGGAACGCAGCTATTTCGGCGGACGGTCGCAGGCAGACCGTGGTCGCGGTGCGGCAGGAAAGTGATTGTCTTTTGGCTTGACATCCTGAAATGCAAACGGACGGGTCTATACCGGTTGTCGTAGATAATGCCAAGTCCCGATACGTTGATGCCTGTTATCAAAAAGAAAATCATGCCGGACGGCATGAAAGCGTAGGTACCGATAGTCTGAGCAGCTATGACAAGCTGGACGTAAGCGGTTTTATCGACACCGCATCCGAAATCATTCTAAAGCGATGCCAGGCTGTCAAACCACGATTAACGGCATTGAGAATTTTTGGAATCAGGCAAAACGCGTCTTGCGCACCATACTGGCTGGAATTGATCGCAAACCTTCCCGCTGTTTTTGAAAGAATGCACTTCGATTTAACTCCGCGCACCGTCCGGCAGCTTAAAATCTGCGGGATTGGTCAATTAGCTAATCTACGTCCGGCCCCTCCAGCCGCCACCTTTTCAGGAACGGCCTGCGTCCAATCCGTTACATAATCCGCCCTCTTTTTCATTAAGCCGGATAACCGCCACAAATGGCCGATTCTCCCCCTTCCTGTTACCTCTCGCTCGCGATGCAGCCCGACGGATCGCTCCGATGCGCGACCTGCTGAGGCCCGCATCGGCGGTTTTTGATCGAATGCGTCAGCGAATTCGTCCGTATCACGCACACCCGTCCATTCACGCGCCACCTGGCTGAAATACGCTCGAAAACGCCAACGGCAATCGTACGCCGTCGGGCGTTTCCACGGTTCAGCTTTTAGGCAGGCGACGAGGAAAAATGGCGGAAAAACGCATTGGAAGCCGTGCGCTTCGGGGTGAAGAAAATCGACTTAATTTTTGGCTGCCCCGCACCGACGGTCAACAAACACCAAGGCGGTGCGGTACCGTTGAAAAAGAACCGGAAAGATTACACCGGCTATCGTCCGCACGCCGTGCCGCGCTACCCGACGTACAGTCCGCTGAGCCGGCAAAATGCGTCGGATTTGAAGATCAAAACGCCTGAGCTTTGGAAAACGCGCAGGCCACTGCCGAAAGGAGGAGCCTGCTCGCTCACGCGCCCCACGCAAAGTCGAAGGCTACGAGGCGCGCACATTGGTCTTTGGGTGATCGCCGCGATGCCGTAAGTCATTCCGCGTGACGGCCAACGGCGATGTTTTTCACCTTGCGTGGATTATCTGGACATTAAGCGCGGGAAAGCGGCGGCTGCAACAGTGTGATGATTCGGGCGAGCCGTGATGCGCCCGGACTTTGGCCGCGCCAAACTCGCTAGCAATATGAAAACGGGGAAGAAGTATGCGAAATGCCGTTTGACCGAAATCCTCGGCTGGATAAAACCTGTTTGTCGATTTGTGCCGTGTTTCAGACGGCGAAAATACGCCGTCGCGGCCTGAAGCAATGGCTGGGCATGATGAAGACGCTCATCGAAGCACGAGGCTTTGTTTGGACGCCGTGCGGACGGTTCCGCACAGCGGAAGCTGTGAAAAGATTGTAACGGGTTTCCAAGTTGCCGCCGGATAATCGGAGGGCCGTCTGACAAGCCAAGCATTAAAGATAGTGCCGTCGTCTGATCGTTTTGCCAGACGGCCTTTTGCCGGTTTATAATGCTCTGCCGTTTCCGCCGCGCGTTCTGCAAATTTTTCATCGTTCAAATCAATCGAAGCACCCGCTGACAATCCATTTGTCTTTCCACCCGCCAAATCCGACCGTCGTCCAGCCGCACATACCAATGGCTGGCCCGGCGGCTACGGCGAACTGTCCGAGCATTCGGGTCTTATCGCCCGATTTCGGCGCGCAGTCGAAAGTTTCAGCCCGATAGCGCGATCGTATTCCTTTTACGGGATGCGGCAGGGTCAGCTTTCAGCGGTACTTTGTCGTCAAAGCGGCCGGACACATACACGCGAACCGCGCTGCCGTCTGCGATTGATGAGGGCCTCGCCCCGGATACCCCCGTTCCACCGCCGCCGTATCGCGCCGGAGGTCCAAATCGGATATGTTTTGCCGTCTTTGTAATAATCGCGCCGAGCCAAATCGGAACTGCCGCTGGCGGCGAGTGGGTGTCGTTACAAAGCCGCCACTCACGACGATAGCCGGACCAGCGCCGACAGCCACGGCCACGGCTCTTTATACCAGAGATCTTTGGATTTTCCTGCGCCACGCTTTATTCTCCGGATAAAGTCGATTTTCTCGTTAATGACACGGCCTTCGGTGTCGCCATCATCCCGACGGTAGGTGAAGTGAGTAAATTCTGATCGGATGGCTGCCTTTGTCGGCATGGCTCGGGAATAGTGGACGCGACCCGGAACGGTAATATGGTCTGCCGTCCGCCGACGATTTTGATACCTCTCTCTCAAAGCTGACCACAGAGGTCTCGATGTCGTCAAAACCGCTGACCGAAGCCGTGACGGTCTCGTTCTGTATCGCTATTGTTAATGATGCGCAGATTATGAGCGTGTTTCTAACCAGCCTTTGCCGTTTTCCCGCACCATCACGTGCCGCGGTACCTTTGACGACACTCGACCCGCAGCGTCGCGACGGTGGCCACGCCGATGATAAATGCCACAATCGCCACGTCAACACCGCGCCGTAGCGGCCACGCTTGCGGACGCAAAAGTTTTCTCTGATGTCTTTGTCCCGGTGTATTTGTGCTCCAAACACATTTTCCTGTCATTGTATCGAATCAGGCCGCGCGCATGTTCGAGCCATTTTTGTCCATAATTTCACCACGTAGGCATCGATTACAGGCGGCCGATACGATGGATCGTATTGCGAGGCCGTCGCGGATATCGATACCGACCGGGCACACCTGTACGCACATGGTACAGTTGATGCAGTCACCCAAGTCGGTTTCGTCCCGGCCGACGTTTTTCTTACGCGCGCCGCGCGGTTCGCCGCGTTCGGTATCGTGCGAAATAACCAGTATCGGGATCGAACATCGCGCTTTGGAAGCGGGCATACGGGCACATGTGTTTACACACACCTGCTCGCGCATCTGATGGGCGGTCAACCAGGTAACGAAGCCGTAAAATGCCGCCGCAAACAACGCGCCGCTCGTCACGCAGTCATAGTAAACACCGCCGGTACGAATTTCGCGTATCGGCGTAAAACCGATCCGACAAAGGAAAATTCCCGTCCAGGCGCATACGGCGAAAATCAGCAGGTATTTGGTCAATTTGATACGGATCTTACGCAAGCCCACGACTCTTTGTCCAGCTTCAAACGTTTTGTTGCGGTCGCCTTCGACGAAAATGGTCTATCCACAACATGATTTCGGTGTACACCGTTTGCGGGCAGGCGTACGCACCATGCGCCGTCCGGCCACAGTCGTCCACCAAAAACAGACCGACAGCGCAGATAATCAGCAGCAGCGCCAGATAAAATCAAATCCCCCATGCCCAGCGAGCAAACCGAAGATGAAGAAATGGCGGTTGGAAATATCGAACAAAACCGCCTGCCGGCCCGACCAGTGGAACCACGGAATGACAATAAAAACAAATTGCGTCGCCAAAAATGGCTGCAATGCGCAGTTTAGCAAAACGGCCTTCGGCCTTCTTCGGATGGATACAGCTTTGTTCGATTCATAAAAGCTGGATAACCTGCTGCTGGCTTGCCCGGATTCTTTCGGCGCTTACTTTTGCAGGCTTGCCTTCACGGTCAGCTTGTTCTCAGCCGGGTGCCCGAATCACCTTTACCCTCTGCCGCCTGTGCCTCGCCTTCTGCCGGCTTCAGCATCATCTGATTCTTGTTCGGTCATGGCATGTTCCTTTTAGCTTCTGTTTATCAACGGAATTTTACAGATTATATATATAACGCGGGAATTATACGCCTTACCAAACGGCTGCACCAAGAACCCTTTTATCAACCCTATTCATATTTTTCATGCTTCCCCTATACTGCCTTAAAACCGATTTACCGATAAAGGGCCGTCTGAATTTGCTAGTAATGCGCCGTTTTCCATTTTCCCATCATCCCAGTACCAATGCAGCGACCGTTATCGGGTGAACCATCAAACCGCGCCGCTGGCATACGCGAAAAGCTCGCCGCGCTTTCTCGCCGAACTGCCCGATGCGGCGTCGGCAGCCTAATCGACAGCGATGCCGCGCTCGAGGCGGTTATCTTGTCCACCCTGCAAACCGCACCGAACTCTACTGCATCGGCGGCGCAAAAATCACCGATTGGCTGGCCGCCGCCCGGCAGGCTTAACGGCGGAAGAAATCCGCCCCTACCTACACCTACGGCTGCAGCGGCACCGTCGCCACGCCTTCCGCGTTGCCTGCGGCCTGGACAGCATGGTGCTGGGCGAACCGCAAATCCTCGGTCAAATTAAAAGATGCCGTTCAGACGGCACAAAGACAGAACACCGTCGGCACCTGGCTCAACTCACTGTTTCAAAAACCTTTTCCGTCGCCAAAGAAATCCGCAGCGGGACTTCGGTGGGCGAACATTCCCGTTTCCATGGCCGCCGCATCGTCAAAATGGCCGAACAGATTTTCCCTTCCGGTCGGAAAAACTGAATGTTTTATTTGTCGGCGCGGGCGAAATGATCGAACTGGTGGCCACTTATTTTTGCTGCCGAAAACCCGCGCCTGATGACGGTGGCGCGTACCTTGGAACGGCGGAAGAATTGTGCGGCAAACTCGGCATCAACGCCGAACCCCTGCCTGTTGACAACATCCCCGACATCCTGCACCAATACGATGTCGTGATTTCCTCCACCGCCAGCCCGCTACCCATCATCGGCAAAGGCATGGTCGAACGCGCCCTCAAACAGCGCAACCAAATGCCTGTCTTCATGTTGGATTTGGCCGTACCGCGAGACATCGAGGCCGAAATAGCCGATTTGGACGACGTGTATCTCTACCGTAGACGACATGGCAGATGTGGTACAAAGCGGCAAAGACGCGCACAAAAAGCGGCGGCGGAAGCAGAAGTAATGTGTAGAGACAAAAAGGTGGCGCGAATTCCTCGAATGGCAGAAAAGCCGTGAAAACGTCCCCTAATCCGCGCCCTGCGCGACGAAGGCGAACGTGCCCGCCGCCATGTTCTGGAAAATGCCATGAAACAACTTGCCAAAAGTGCCGCCCCGAAGTGCTGGAAGCCTCTCGGTGCAATTAACCAGACTGGCACCCCGCCCACCCGCACCCTTTCCAAAGCCGGCGGCAGCGACAGCGGGTCGGGTGATGCCGTCGCCCCAAATCACCACTGGGCATCGAACGAAAATAAACAAAAAGCGGAATAATCGGGCACGCGGCCATAACGATACAAAGCATCCATCGTGCATAAACCACCTTGCACAGCAAAGCAGGAGAGGCCGTCTGAGCTTTTCAGACGGCCTCTCGTCTCCGCATACCGTTTCATTGCAACACGACAGCACCTGCCGACTCCGACGCATCCCGTGCAAAAATCGGGCAATACGAAAACAATTCACCCGATACCTCAACGCATGAACAATAGCTCTTTAAGCCCGGACTCCGCACCGCCCCAAACCATACTCCCCGCAAAGAATGCGCTCGCATATAACCGATCTCGTCTTTGCTTGCTAAAAACGGTTCTTTCCTCAGACGGCCTGATTAAAAGTAGCAACAGTCAGCTTAAAGAAAGTTCCGTATGTCCATTCAAAACAAACTATCTGAACTGGCTCGAAGCCGAATCCATCATCTCATCCGCGAAGTCGTCGCCGAGGCGAAAATCCCGCGCTGCTATTTTCCCGGCGGCAAGGATTCCGTCGTTTTGCTGGCGTTGGCGGTCAAAGCGTTCAAACTCGAAGGCCGCCCGCTCAAGCTGCCGTTCAAGCTGCTGCATCGTCGATACGGGGCTGATTACCCCGAAGTGATTCAGTTCCGCGATGAAACCGTCGCGCGCACGGGCCGTGCAACTGGTGGTCGGCAGCGTCGAAGATTCCATCAAAAAGGCACGGTCGTCCTGCGCCGCGAAACCGATTCGCGCAACGCCGCACAGGCGGTTACGCTGGTGGAAACGATTGAAGAACAAGGCTTTGACGCGCTGATGGGCGGCGCGCGGCGCGATGAGAAAAGCGCGGGCGAAGGAGCGGATTTTCTCGTTCCGCGACGAGTTCGGACAATGGGACGAAAAGCCAGCGTCCCGAACTCTGGTCGCTCTACAATACGCGGCTCTTAGCGGCGAAAACATGCGCGTGTTCCCCATCTCGAACTGGACGGAACTCGACATCTGGCAATACATCGCCCGCGAAAACTCGCGCTGCCGCCGATTTATTACAGCCACAAACGCGAAGTCGTCGAACGCGGCGGGCTGCTCGTCCCTGTTACCCCGCTGACGCCCGAAAACGCGAAGGCGAAGTTTTCCCAAATCCGCGACGTGCGCTTCCGCACCGTCGGCGACATTCCTGCACCTGCCCGTCGCCAGCACCGCCGCCACCCCGAACATCATCGCCGGAAACCGCGGCAACCATCTCCGAACGCAGCGCGACGCAGCTTGGACGATCGCGTGTCCGAAGCGGCGATGGAAGAACGCAAAAAGGCGGGGTATTTCTGACAAAGGTTTCCGCAAAGACAAAAGGCCATCTGAAAAATTTTCCAGACGGCCTTAAACGATAGAAAATTTATTATGGCGCGGCGGACGGGGCTCGAGACCCGCACCGGCGTGACAGGCCGGTACTCTAACCAGCTGAGCTACCACCGCGCATCCATTGTTCAACCAACAATGAAAGAGAAACTTGGTGGGTGATGACGGAGTCGAACGCCGACATTCTGCCTTAAGGCAGACGCTCTACCAACTGAGCTAATCACCCGATATGTTTTGTGGCGCGGCGGACGGGGCTCGAGACCCGGACCCCCGGCGTGACAGGCCGGTACTCTAACCAACTGAGCTACCACCGCGCATCCATTGTTCAACCAACAATGAAAAGGAGAAACTTGGTGGTGATGACGGAGTCGAACCGCCGACATTCTGCTTGTAAGGCAGACGCTCTATCAACTGAGCTAATCACCCGATATTTTGTGGCGCGGCGGACGGGGCTCGAACCCGCGACCCCCGGCGTGACAGGCCGGTACTCTAACCAACTGAGCTACCACCGCGCATCCATTGTTCAACCAACAATGAAAGGAGAAACTTGGTGGGTGATGACGGAGTCGAACCGCCGACATTCTGCTGTAAGGCAGACTCTACCAAGCTGAGCTAATCACCCTTTTGCCGTTCAGCAAAGCGCGCATTAAATCAAATTTACGCCGATTCCGCAAGCCATGAATGACCGGAAAATTATAATAAACTGAATTTAAAAACTTTTAATTTTTAAATACCCTGGTACGCCCTTCATCTTCCCTTTTTCAGACGGCCTTCAAATACGGTAGGCTTGCGCTCATCTTGCAACGGAGGGACTTCCGCATGCCGCCTTTTACCGGGCTACCGCAGCCCTCACCCGTTCAGACGGCCTTAGCGCAGCTGAAGCAGACGCAGCAGGCCGTTTTGGCCGATATTCTGCACCGCAACCGCGATTGCGCCTTCGGTAGGGACCGGGTTTTCGCCCGAACTGAAAGATCACGGCGACTTCGCCCGCGCCCTGCCCGTCCGCCGCTATGAAGACTTCAGCCCGTTCATCGGACAAATTGCCGCAGGCCATTCGAAGCATATTAACGGCGGAAGCCATATCAATTTCGAAGAAAACCGGCGGTTCTTCCGGCGGGGCGAAGCTGATTCCTACACCGACGGCCTATGTCGACCTTCCGCCGCGCCGTACTGCCGTGGCTGGCCGACTTGCAACGGCAACGGCCGCAGGCATTAGCCCGGACGGCTGTTTTTCGTCATCAGCCCGCTGACCCGCAGCCGCGACAAAACCGAAAGGCGCACCAATCGGCAGCGGCAATGATTTGGACTATTTTCGGCCGCGAAACCGGCGCGGCACTGGCGGGAAAAACCCTCTTCCTGCCGAATTGTTGGCCGCGCAAACTGCGGAAGAATGGCAGTTCCACTGCGCCCGCCTGCTGCTTTCAGCGGAAAACCTGAGCTTTATCTCCGTTTGGGCCGTCCATCCTGCTGCCGATTCTGCAAACCATGCAGGAGCGGCGGGACTGCGGGACTATTGGCCGAAATACACGAACCGCGCCGCCGCGCCATGTACTGTCGCGCACTGTCCGCAACACAGCCCGATACCCGCCTGATGGCCGCAACTCGACACCGTCGCTGCTGGGACAGCCACTACCGCCGCCGCACCCGCCGCCTTGCTGCAGCAGAAACTGCGTATATGGATTCAGGCAAAGGCCTGCTGCTCTACCGAAGCCGTTTCCAGCATCCCCTTTTTCAGACGGCCTCCATCCGATATTGGCCGTGGACAGCCATTTTTACGATTTGCCGACGAACGGGACATCTATCCGCTTGGGCATTGCAAAACGGCCGCAACTACCGCCGATCGTTACCACCGGGTGGGTGTGTACCGCTATGACACGGGCGACCGCACGTCGCATCCGCAGTATGGAAAACGGCATTCCCCGTTTGGAATTCGTCGGCCGCGACAGCCTGACAAGCGACTTGTGCGGCGAAAAAGCTGACCGAAGCCTTCGTCCGCCGCGCCATGCTACGCACCGCCCGGGCCTGCCCGACCATGCGCCTTGCAAGGCGTGAACGCCGCCCGCCCTACTACCGCCTGATTCTCAGACGGCACACCCCGCTTCGATACCGGGCTTGCCGCCGCACTCGACGCAACGCATTGGGCGAAAACCCGCAATACGCCTACGCCCGCGCATCGGCCAACTCGCACCGCCGCAATGCGCCCGCACCGCCGACCTGCAGCAATACGCCGCCGCCCCTGTGTCCCCGTGCCGACCAACGCCTCGCCCTGCGGAAAACGCCGCTTCTGCTGCCGCCGCCGATGCCAGAAGCAGAAGGGCCGTCTGAAAATTCGTTTTCAGACGGCCTCGGGAGCTAAAACCCGAATTCTGCTTTGATGACAAAGCCCCTAAATACCCTCTTCCCAATATCGAATATAGGGGAAATCCTAATTTTGAAATTACTTTAGAACTTACCCGTAATCCCTATCCTGATGGTTCTGCCCGCGCGGGCATGCAAAGACAGGCTGAGAGGGTCGAGGTAGTAGCGGTCGGTCGATTCGTCCCCACCAGTTCGGCAGTAATGCTTTTTGCGGATTTTTAAGCGCAGATACATATCCCATGTAGCAACAGGCTGCCAACTTTGATCGATTGCCCGTACATTTTCCCGGCTGAATGCTGTGTACCGCCTGATCTCATCTCGATATTTTACTGTGGCCTCATCCCGGTTCTTGATGCGACTGTGGAAATGGAAGGCGCAGCCCCGTTTTCCAGTCCGAAGAAGCGTGCGCCGAGATCGGCATCTATCGACCAGCGCGGCTGCAGGGGCGGGAGGGCAAGGTAACCCGTGTCGCTTCAGGCCGCCGTGATTGCAAGAAGGAGGAAGAAGAATGCCTTTGCCTACTTTAACAAAAGCGAGGTGGCTCGTGTAAAGGAAAGAGTCGAGATCGCATTTCGTGATGTTTGCGCGATACGCCGAGGCCGCCGAAGAAGCGGCCGCTGTCGAGCGCGAGGCGGAGAGAGTTCGACGCCGAGGCGCAGGTTGTTTACGTCAAACTGCTCGAATTCCAAATTGGAATCACGGTCGATGATGTTTTTGGTTTTGTTGTGGAAGTAGTTGATACGGAAATCGGCGCGGCGCATTTTTCGGCAGCAGTCCAGTCAGATCGTGGATATAGCCGACTTCCCGACTTTTGGCGTGTTCTGTTTCCAGCCGTAGCCTGCGCGGCCGGAAACCGCCCGTGCTCGGAAAACCGTATGTGCCTTCAAAAATGCTGGGATAGCGCAGGGTTTCGATGCAGCGCAGATGGCGCGGGCATGGTCGGTGAGGTTGACGGTGACCGAGAAGGCGGGTGCCCAGCTTTCGCCGCCGCTTTGGCGTTGGGCGCGGCGGCGTTCGGCGGCGGTCATATCGGCCATGTAAACACCATTCTTCACATCCCGCCCGTTTTTCAAATCATGGGTGACTAACTGTATGGACGTATTTGTAAAACCGTTTTCGGACTGTCGGGGTCGTTGGGATCGTAGGCGGGGTCTTTCCACTTTTTCATACAGGATATTGCTGTTGAGCAGCGGATGGTCGGCAAGGTTCAGACGGCCGTGTTCGTCTTTCAGCCAGTAGAAGATGGGCGGATTTGGTAGGGGTCTTTATAGTCGGCGGAACTCTCGCGGGCGGCTTGCTGGCTGATATAGAAATTTTATCGCCATATTCGAATGTAATGCTTTGGGCCTTTTCAAAGCTGCCTTTGAGTAATCGTCGCCCGAGAGGGAGGGATCGGTAGGGTCTTTTTCGCCTGTTGGTAAACGGCGTATTCTTGAGCGTGGCGACGCGGGTAAAGGTATAGACCTGTCCACGGTTGACCTGCAAGGGATTGCCGAGCCAGTTTACGCCTTCTTTCAGTACCCTGCCGTCGTCGTTGATGCTGAAATGCGTGTAGCGCGCGCCTGCGGTGAACTGAGCCACTTTCGGCCGGCCTGAAATGGAAATTAAAGCCCAAGTTGGCTTCATGTCTTCTGCCGCTGCGCGGATAACCGAACCTGCTGCAGGCTCGTAGTTGGCGCGGATGTTGTTTTTATCGATTTCCTCCCTTGTGTTGTCTGTGCCGTGCCAAAACAGTTCGTCGGAATAATTATCGCGCGAGCGCAGCTTTTCATACTGGTAGTCGCCCGTTACGGTTGGGATCCAGTTTGGGATGCAGCTTCATGCGGTTGGCGAAGGTGAAGCCGTTGCGCTCGTTTTGGCGTAATAGGCTGGCCTTGTACGGTGATTGAAGCGGCCGTTGGTGTTGAGGGTGGAAGGCTCGACTTTGGGTTTTTGTCGGGGCTGCAACCCATATCCGCCCATTCCTTACGCTCCTCCGGAGTCGCCTGCGGCCATTGCTGTATCAATCCCTGCCAGATACCCATCTCTGTGTCGTATCTGCGCTGAAACTCGCGGTCTTCGTAAAGTGTGTCACCAGGCGAACCGCCTGCGGTATTGGTTTTGGATTTGGTGCGCGTTGTCCATAAGGTTGCGTCGAAGTTTATCCAGCGGCTGTTTTTCGGGTTTGAAGGCGTAGTCGATATTGACGGAATTCTGTTTTTACCCACGAGCGCGGCCATTCGGCGATTTTGTTGAGGTTGCTGTTGTTGGAGATGGGGCCGATGATGCGCGAGGGCATGACGTCGCCGAAGGTGGTATGGGTGCGGCGCAGGCCGAATTTGAGGGTTTGGTTGTGCGGCAGGCGGAAGGTGGTTTTGCCTATCCATGATTTGGTTTTCCAGCGAGGTGTTGGACACTTCGCCGCCGGGATGGAAGAAGAGGCCAACTCGGGCAACATTGGGAGAGCCAAGCATATTGCTGCTGCCCCAAAAATCTTCACCACGCTTGCGGGCTTCTTCTTCAATCTTTTTGATTTCTTCCAGCTTCTCCGGGGTGAGCGGGCCGATATAGCCGTAGCGTTCCGCCCCTTTTTGCCGGAGAAATAGTTGCCCTTGCTGCGGTAGGCGTAGGCAATCATGGCATCGAAGTTGTCTTGTTTGGTGGCGGCGGCGATGCGGAAGGCTTTTGTCTTTGAAGAATTTGTTACGCCCTTCAAAGCGTTGGTCGACGCGGTCGGTATCGTCGAGCAAAGGCGCGCCAGATGCCGCCGGTGGCGACGGATGGTTCGGGCAGGGTGCGGTAGTCGACGGGTCTTCGTAGACGTTTTTGCGCTGTTTGATGGAGTTGTTTGAGGTTTCGACTTTGACTTCGAGGCCGTATTTTTTGGCCTTGGGGACAATATCGTCGGCGTCGATGGTTTTCATGGCCACCGAGCCGCCGATGCCGCTTTTGATGCCCCCGGTTAAACGACGGGCCTTTTTCGACATAGACGCTGCTGATGATGTTGGGGTCGACATAGTTGCGGTTGTTCGCGCCCGCGTAGCCGCGCCACACGGTAATCGCCTGCTCCGTGCCGTCCACCGTTACGGGAATGCGCCCCTGCCCCTGCACGCCGCGTATGTTGGGATCGACCGCGCCGCTGTTGCGGGCGTCGCCGCTGTACACGCCGACCATGCCGCTGAAGAGGGTCCGGATACGAGTGTTGCCTTTTGAAGGTTTCGACTTCGTCTTTGCTCTTGTAAAGATTGACGATTTCGCGGGTATAAACCCGGTTTTTACCGATTTCGTCTTTATTGCGTGTGCCTTTGACGGTAACGGGGGCGAGTGCGCCACCGGTTTTCCACGACAGGGTACGACAGCCGTATTGCCGGAATTTGCTGCAACTGCAGGCAATCCGATTAGGGCGGTGCAGGCGGCAAGGACGGTGAGGGCGGAACGAAAACATGTTTTTCTCCTTTGACGGTATGTATTTTTCAGACGGCCTTTTGCAGGCAGAACAGTCGTTTTCGGTTTGCGTCAGTCAATATTTATATCAGTCAATATTTATATTGATTATCGTTTTTATTTTTGAAGTAATTATAAAAATCCAATGCAGAGATTGGAAAGAGTTTGTATAGAAAATAAATAGAAAGCCATCTGAAGAAAAACAAAAAGGTTTTCAGACGGCCCCTTTTCCGAAAAACGCCGCTTATCCCTTTTTTTCAGACGGCCTGAAAATAGGGATAATGACGGCCTGAAGCTATCTGAAAATCATCAATAAGGGAAAACCGCATGACCACGCCCTCCGGCCGCCGACGGCCTGCACATTACTGGTATATCGCCGCCACAGAACGCGCGGTACGGAAAAAGCCGCAGGCAGTCAGGCTGTTCGGCCGCCACTATGCCGTTTTTCCATCAGGGCGGAGGACGTTATGCCGCCCCCTGCTCGACTGCTGCCCGCACCGAAACGTGCCGCTTTCCATCGGCAAGGTAAACGAAAAAGGCTGTTTGCAATGCGCCTATCACGGCTGGTCGTTTGACGGCGGCGGCAGACTGGATTCGATTCCCGCGCTGTGCTGCGGCGAAAACGCCCGACGTGCGTGTGCCCGCAGTGCACTGTATGGCGCAGGACGGCTATGTCTGGCTGTGCATAGGCGAGCCGGCGATGCCCGCCCCGTTGCGGTTTTCCTGCCTCGGCGAGGCGGGTTACACCACCTTTCGGATGAAAACCCGTTTTTGCCGCGCCCCGTGGATTGGTGTTTGGAAAACTTTTAGACTGCCCGCACGCGGTTTATGTACACGATTCGTGGTTCCGCGCCCCCACCGGAAACCCGTCCGCGCCCTGTTGCGGCGCAATGCCGACGGTGCGCAAATCGAATATGCGGACGAGCCGCGCGAAAAAGCCTGGTGTGGCGGCTGCTGCAAAACAGCGAAACGCGGATGAGCCACACCGACCGCTTCATCGCCCCGTCCACATCGCAGGGTGGACTACCGTTTTTCAGACGGCAAACACTACATCGTTACCTCGTCCTGCACGCCGCTTGATGAGGACACCACCGAAGTCCACACCGTCATCAGCTACAAATTCGGCCGTCTGAACGGCCTGATACGCCTGCTGTTCGAACCTCTGTCGCACCTGATTATCAGGCAGGACGTCAATATGATGCAGAAGCAGCGCGACAATATCGACCGCTTCGGCGGGCGGGCGCGCTTCTGCAACAGCGCGGCAGACCTGCTGATGCCCGAAATCACCGGCTGGCGCAAAACGCTGGCCGAAGGCGGCGAACCGCAACCCGAAGGCGTGGTGCGCGAACAGGAACTGCATCTGTGAAACGCGCCTTTCAGACGGCCTCCCTCCGCCCTGGCCGCCGCCCTCGGTTTTTACCTGTGGCAGAACGGTTTTGCCGCAAACGGCGGCAGCATCGCCCTGCCGAAAGCCTTGTGGCTGGGCATGACCGTCTTATACTGGCTGATCCTGCCGCCGCTGGTTTTTAGCTCGTCCGCCGTATCAGGCCGTCTGAAAACCGCCCTACCTGCTCTTTTTGGCTGCCCATGCTGGCGCGCGGACTGATTGAAATCCTGCTCATGTACGGCACCAACACTTGGAAATACGGTTACGGTATCATCCACGACCTGTTCAGCCTCGCCCTGCTGCTGCCGCTCGGCCTGTGGTGCCGCCGCGAACAACCCCGCCTGCTCGCCGCCAACCTCGGCATCATGGCCGCCATGTTTGCCGCCGAAGCCTGGTTTGCCAACTACATTTCCGCCTTCAACCAAAACCATCCCCACGCCAGACTATGGTTTATCGGCTGGGAAGCCCCCACTTCGCCAACCAGGCCGCCACCGCATTACTGGTCTCCTCCTTGCCATCTGGCTCATCTGCCTGACCCGGAAACTGCCATGAACAAACTGACCACCCGCACCGCCTCCCCGTCCGAACTGACCGAAGCAGCCGTCGGCAGCCTCTACGGCCTCTACGCCCGCTACTATGGCGGCACCTCGCCCGAACTCTTCCGCCGCGACCTGCTGGAAAAAGACCACATCCTGCTGCTGGAAGACGAAAACGGCGAAACCCGCGGTTTCACGCCACCCTCAAAGTCATCCCTTCACCCACCTCGGCCGCAGCGGCCGCGCCCTCTTTCCGGCGACACCATCATCGACCACCGTTTTTGGGGCGAACAAACCCTGCCGCTGGCCTGGTGCTGCCTGGCCGGACGCATCAAAGCCCGACAACCCGACCTTCCCCTGTACTGGCTGCTCATCGTCAAAGGCGACCGCACCTACCGCTACCTCAACGTCTTCAGCAAAACCTACTACCCCAACCGCCGCTATCCCCACCCGCCCGAAACGCAAAGCCTGATCGACCACCCTCGCCGCCGCCCTGTTTCGGCCGGCACTACCTGCCGGAAAGCGGCCTCATCCGATATCCCGAATCGCAAGGCCACCTGAAAAACGAATGGCTGAACGAGAAAACCGCCGACAACCCCGAATCGCGCTTCTTCCGCAGCCGCAACCCCGGCCACACGCAAGGCGACGAACTGGTCTGCCTGACCCTGCTCGAACCGGACAACCTCCGCTCCTTCGCCCTGCGTGGCTTCACGCAAGGACTGGCTTTTGGGCGCGCTGTAAACACATTTAGCCCAAAGGCCGTCTGAAAAAGAAGCGGCGGAACAGGTACGCTGAAAACCTTCCGTATAGCGGATTGACACCCGTCCAAATCTACCGCAAACCCTGCACCGCACCCTCCCGCACTGTTTCGGACACCTGCAAAAATCACCCTCCCGCATCGAAAAGCGGCAATGCGGCGGAAAAAATCAATCCGTATCAGGCAATGATGTTTAAATTTTTCTCAATAACATCAATTATTCATCGCAAAAATTCGATTGTTTCGAGAGCCAATCCCAATTAAAAATCCCACACATGAAATCCATAAATACAAACCTGCGGCGGCTGAACCCCACCATTGCCGACCAGCCAAACAACCCCATGCGCAATGCCGAGCATGTGGCCGAAATGCTCAAACTGATGGCGCACCCCACAGGCTGATGATTCTCTGCCTGCTGGTCGAAAGCGAACACAACGTAGGCGAACTGGTGGAAGCACTCAACATCAACCAAAACCGCGCTGTCCAACCATTTATCGAAACTGCGCAGTGCCGGCCTCATCGACTACACCCGTTACCACCGCGTATTGCAATACCGCCTGAAATCGGAAGAAGCCCGCACCATACTCGAAGTATTGAGCGGCTTCTGCCTCGACCACTGATTCCCCATTCCGGCCGTCGGAGGATTTTTCAGACGGCCTTTCCCATTTCATCCCATTCGGAACACAACATGAAAATCGCGACTTGGAACGTCAATTCCCTCAACGTGCGCCTGCCGCAGTGCAAAACTGGCTGGCCGACCACCAGCCCGACATCCTCGCCCTGCAGGAACTCAAACTCGACCAAGACAAATTCCCCGCCGCCGCCCTGCAAATGATGGGCTGGCACAGCGTTTGGAGCGGCCAAAAACCCTACAACGGCGTCGCCATCATCAGCCGCAGCGAACCGCAAGACGTACACACCGGCCTGCCCGCCCTGCCCGACGACCCGCAACGCCGCGTCATCGCCGCCACCATCAACGGCGTGCGCATCGTCAATGTCTATTGCGTCAACGGCGAGTCCCTCGACAGCCCGAAATTCCAATATAAAGAACAATGGTTTACCGCCCTGACCGAATTTCTCCGCAACGAATTGTCCCGACACGAAAAACTGGTCCTGCTGGGCGATTTCAACATCGCGCCCGCCGATGCCGACTGCTACGCGCCCGAAAAATGGCATGAAAAATCCTCTGCTCGTCCATCGAGAGACAGTGGTTCCAAAATGTGTTGGATTTAGAGCTTGACCGACAGCCTGCGCCAAATCCATCCCGAAGGCGCGTTTTTATACTTGGTTTGACTATCGCGGCGCGATGTTCCAACGTAAACAAGGATTGCGCATCGACCACATCCTGACCAGCCGTGCGATGGCATCCGCCTTACAAGACGTGCAGGTGGATTACGACACCCGTGCCTTGGAACGACCCAGCGACCACGCTCCCGTTTGGGCGCAATTTGCCGACTGTGCTTCTTCATCCCAAGGCCGTCTGAAAACGAGGCTTCCGTCAGGAAACCGAGTTTTCTGCGAAGCTAAAACGAGGCATCCGCCATGAAGCCGAGTTTCTGCGGAGCTAAAACAGGGGCTTCTGCGTAGAAGCTAAGTTTCTGCGAAACCAAAAACAAGGCGGCCGTCTGAAAACAGAAGTTTTGTGAAACTACAGCAAGGAATTACGCACCCAAACCTACCCCGCCGGTAAAATGTCTCCAACCGCAGACGGCCTCCCCAACACACCGCCGCTTCGACCAAATCATTGAAAACAACGACCATGACCGACAACTTCCAAGCACTCGACGATACCCGCCATATGCTGCAATGGCTGGCCGACGAACCCTATGAAGAAATCCGCAGCAGCATCGAAAGCATCCTGCGCGAACAAGTGGCCGACAGCCGCCTGATTGATTTTGCCGTTACTTCCGAACCCGATTGGCTTACCGTCGGCACACGCTCGCCCGACAACCCGGATGCCATTATCCTTAACCGCACCGCCACGGCCTTTGAATTTTGCCTCCATGTATCGGGGCGGCCAAATCCACGAACTGCACGGCGTCTACACTTGGGCGGCATGGCATCTCGACCACGATGGCGAAGAACCAAACCAACGGGTTTGGTTCGATATAGGCAGCACACTGGCCGAATTCGGCAAAGACGGCAAATTGCCCGAACGGCTGAACGAAGGAAGATAAGCGTAAACCTGCAAGCCTTGCGGAACCCGCTGTGGGGTGGTGTTAGTTTTTGTCATAGTGGGGAATACGAAAAAGGGTGAAATTTTTAATAAAAACAGAAAAATAGAAGAAAAAGCTGGCAAAATTTAAAAATGCAAAAAATCGCGCAAAACTTGTCAAAGTTCTGACAGTTTCGCGCGATTTTTTCGTCATGGGACTTATCAGAAAATCATCAAAAGCCATCACAGCTTAATGCTGCAATCCCACAGGTAGCGGCCGTAAATCTCAAACTCGTAATCCTGCATTTCGCGCAAATCTAAATCCGTAATCGGATAAAGAGTGTCGTTAGGGTTGTCACTGATAATGCGGAAAGTAAAGCCGTTGATTTGCTGCAAACGCTTAATGCGAAGTTCTCCCACTTGACGGAACAGGTAGATACCTTCGCTCATATAACGCGACGTCATCTGCCACAGCACCGTGCCGCCGTCTGTCAGCGTGGGATGCATACTGTTACCTTTTGACGCGGGTGCAGAAGCAGCGGGCGGGCGGCACGCCCAGCACGTCGAAGAACGAACGGCGGAACCACATGGCTTCGGTATTGACCTCTTCCAGCACCTCGTAGCCGTTGCCCGCGCTGCCGAATACGTTGGTATGGTAGCGCACGGGCACTATTGAATCCGTATTCTGCTGCTCCGCCCAATCGTCGTAACCCGCCACCATGGGCTGCATAAAGGAAGCAACCGGTTCGCCTGCCGCATGCTTGCCGGTTTTTAAATAGGGGCGGTGCGGTTTGGCTGTATCGTTTTCGACCTGCTTCGCAGGCTTATCAAATAGGTGTAACAGCCCTTTGGCTTTTAAGTTCTTCTAGCAAGGTGTGCGGCAGGGGTATAAATTTTTACACCGCCCTTTCCTCCTTTGGCGGGAACAACTTCAAATTCCCAACCTTCACGCTCCGCTCTATCGGCAACCCTGGCTTACTGCTTGGCAAATTAGGGTCAATCCCTTGTTCTTTTGCGTTTTTCGCAATCTCAATAATCTCTGCAACACTTAATTTAATTGTATTCATGCCTTGCTCCGCAAATCTTACTACTAAAAATAACTAAGTAGTAAGAAATGTAGTAAGATTAAATTCAATTTAAAATTAAATATTTACGATAAATGCTGCAAGATAGCCTTACAACGTTATTGCCTTTTAAATCTTACTACTTTATTATGTTTACATCTAGCAAACGGGAAGTTTAAAAGATTGTACCCCAACTTGCACGCTCTTTAACAATTTGGAAAAGCCGAAAAGGACAGGAGCTCCTACCTGTCAGGCAGGAGACTGTTTAACAGGCCGTCTGAAATGTTCGGACGGCCGATTAAGCGGTTTTACTCTCTAATATGTATCAACCTAAACCGCCCGAAAGGGCAAGGAGACAATGACATGAAGACACGAACTATCAGGCAACGGCTTGCCGACAAACTGCGCGGCTTTAAAACCGCAGCAACCCAACGTCCAAAAGATGGTCGCCGCCGGCTGGCTGATAACCATTAGCGAAGACAAGGCTAAAAGAGCACTGCTTGAAAGAGTTGCAGGATGTGAAGGCACATATCAAAAACCAATTTGAGCAGCAGGTGGGTTTGGCTGGTGGGAGAAAGGCACTACACGCCAGCCGAAGCGGAGAAGGAAGCGTTTGAGCACGCGCTCTTCCGCATTAAAAGCTGGGAAACAAGCTATTAAACAAGGAACAGATATGCATCCAGAGTTGATTAAGGCACGGCTGCGGATGACCGAACGCACGGTAACGGGTGTTTCCGTCTACATCGAGCAGGCGGCGGCCTCGCGCATCGCGGATACGGCGGTGCGGACGGTATCCGTTACCGAAACCCCGTCCAACCTGAGCGCGAGCATCTACAACGGCACGCAGGGCGGCACCCCCGTCTTCAACACTTGGGCGTTTGAAATCGTCGGCGGCGTGAAAATCATCGGAACGCAACGGTACGCTGTACCGCAACTGGGACTACGCGAAAGGCACGGGCGAGGCCGTCGGCAGGCTGACGGACGGCGGCGAAATCACTTTTACCGCCGAAAACCTCGACTTTGCCGCCCTGAAAATCACGGCGGGCATCCTCGCCAAAAACACCCGAACGCGTCTACGCCTACGCGGGACGCACAGAAGCCGCGCCGGTCAAACCGGAGAGCTTTTACCGTCTATGCCGTGGCAAACGGCCAAACCGTCAGCGGCCGCGCCGTGCCGACAGCCGTATCACGGGCGGCATCACCGGCAGCATCCACTACGAAACGGGCTTCTACCAAATCGCCGCTTCAGACGGCCTGATTGCCGAAACCCTGCGCTACAACGCCGTCACCCAAGACCACATCCCGCTCGACAGCTCGATTATCGGCATCGATTCCGTCCGCCTGCCGGCCGACGGACGCGTACCCGTCTTCCGCAAAGGGCGACATGGTGGTGATTGGCAACCGCCTCAAACAGGATTTGGGGCAGACCTTCACGGGCGGCCAAACCGTCGCCCTCGCGCGGCAGAACCTCGACCGCGCCTGTCTGCTGGACGCACAGGGACGGCACGTTTCGGCGGAAAAATACAGCATTGATTTGGCGGCGGGCAAACTGACCTTCGCCGAGCCGTTGAGCCTCGCAGGCCACACCCTGCCGCTGACCGCCGTCCTCGCCTGGGAAGAAGAGAACCGCATCACGGCCGCCGACGTTTCAGGCCGTCTGAAACTGCAAACCCCGCTGACCCGCGACTACCCGCAGGAAGGCACATACGTTTCCTCCGCCCTGGTCGGCGGCGACCTGCTGGTACGCGCCACCGAACCGTTTGCACAAAAAGCATGGGACGGCGTGTGGGCGGAGGCGGTGCGCGGCGACCCCGTGCTGGCACGCCTCAATACCGCCAACTACCCGATGGCGCTGAAAAGCAACGGCGCGATAACCGAACGCTGGCTGATCCGCTTCACGGGCGAGAGCACCTACCAACTGTACGGCGAGACGCTGGGGCTGGTGGTGCAGGGCGACACCGTTACCGACCTCGCCCCAGAATCCCGCCACCGGCAAACCCTATTTCACCTTACCGGCGGCCGCGTTCGGCGGCATGGCTGGTCGGCGGGCAACTGCATCCGCTTCAACACCTACGGCACGCCGATGCCGGTGTGGATATTGAGGAGCGTGCAGCCCTCCGCCGCACGGCAAACGGAAAAAGACGGCTTCACCGCCTGCCTGCGCGGCAACACCGTGGCCGAATAACATTTCGAAAGGAAAAATCATGTTTCAAACCGAACGCGTGCCCGTCACCGTCTACCGCTCCACCGACGAGGCGCACCGCAGCTTTCCGACGCTCCCGGCAGCCTGAAGACCGTTTTAAAAGCCTGCCTGACCAACGGCTACGGCACAAAACAGCCGCTGGGCTGGGAAATGCAGTATGAAGACGGCCACGCCGCCTGCTGGCGCAGCAAGCACAACCGCGCCACGGGGGCGGTACTTTCCCTTGACGACAAGGGCGGATACGGCCTGATACAGGTGTTTCAGACGGCCTCCGCCGCCACGGCGGGCGACAAAGCCGCTCATCAGATACGGTTCCGGCTACGACAAGTTCTCTTATTTCACGCAAAATAATAAAACAGGCTGGGTATTGGTCGGCCATGCGCGCGGATTCGTCCTCATCCTGCTGCCCGGCAATAGTCAAATCGCGCCATACCTCATCTTCGGCGACTACGCGGGATTGGGCGTGTCGCATACCGAGAAACGTTTATGTTGCGGGCGCGTTTGCCAGCGGAACAGACTACTCACTATTCGGTCAGGAACACGTATTCCCTCACGTACGATTATCTGGGAACCAAAAAGCATCGCTGCGGGCGCGGTGTCTCTGCCGACACCTACGGTGGCAAATACCCGTCCCCGTCGCCAACGGCTTTTCAGCCTCGGAAATCTACCTCACCGAGGGCTGGTCGGAGAAAAAGCGCACCCTGCGCGGCTCGCTGCCGGGCATCCTCCGTATTGCCGAAGAAATGCCTGATTTCACCGCCGTCACGTCGGCACGGTTTATGACAACCTCGACGCATCAGGCGATACCTATCTGGCCTTTTGTACCCGCGTAGAACCCCGTGTGGAACGCGCTGGTCAATCTGACTGCCTGGGAGTTGTGATGGACACCGTCATCCGCAGCAGGCCGCGCGTCAAAACCCACCCGCGCCACAACCGGGTTATCAATCTGACCGTCAAAACCCGCCCCGTATTGTCCGCCCACTGGAAATACGCGGCGGCAACGGCTTCATCGCGGGCGAGGCGAGGGCATCGTCACCGTCGGCGGCGGCCCGCCTCCCGCCGCATCTACTCTTTGCCCGCCCGACCATGGAACTGGTGGACGCGCAATGGAGCAGGGACGACGGCACATACCGCTTCGCCCGCCTGAATACCGAAACGCGGTCACATGATGATAGCCGCCGACCATGCAGAAACAGTACGAGCCGGTCGGCTACGATTACATTACCCCCGTTACCGACCAACCATGACCCGCCCGCTGCCCCTATACCCGTCCCAATCAATGCGCGTCCGCCGTCCGACCGCCTGCCGCTGGCTTTCAGACGGCGCTTTGGGCGGCAAACCCGAAGACGGCAGCCATGCCCCGTCCGTACCCGTGCGCATCCCCGTCGCAAAAAGCTGGGGCTTTGCCGCCTACGAAGCCGCAGATGCGGCGGTGTGTGCCGCGCAGGGGCAGGCGGCGGCGGGCGTATCGCTGGATTGGGCGCACCTGTCGAAGGGGTCGGCAGGCACATCCGCCTGCATCGCTACGGCAACGGCGGATATCGCCGCCCTGCACCTCGGGCGCACGGCAAACCATACCCCTCCGTCCGCCGCGCAGGCTGCACCCGCACCGCAAGCAAGACGCCCCGCCGCTGCAGCACTGCGGCCGAAGCACGACCGCTGCCGCCGCCCCGCGCTACCGCTGCACGCTTGCCGCCCAAAACCGCCGCAGGCCGTCTGAAAACCTGTATCCGTCCCCGCCACGGTGCAACGGACGGAGCGGGCATATACCGCCACGGCCGCACCGCTCCCGCCGCCGACATCCATACCTGCCGCCGTGCCGAAAAATGGGGCGGCAAAGTCCCGCCGTGCGAATACCACCCGCTGCCGATACCCGAACCGCAGCCAGACGGCCTCAAAACCTACATTTGCGAACCGCGTCCGAAAGCCGACAGGATGCACCTGCGCTTCAGGCGCAAGAAACTCGGCCATGCCGCCGACCGCATCCACTTGCGTTCGCCTGCCATACCGTGCAGGGCGTGCCCGTCAGAAAGGCCTACATCATGCTCAACCGCGTTACCGCAAGCTTCGACAACGGCAAACCGCTGGACATCCTCGCCGCATCCTTTGCCGCTGACACTGGCGGCTACTGCTGGCAATGCTCCGTCACCCTGCCGCCGACTCTTTCGCCCGCCTGAATATGAACGGGCGCGATAAAGGAAGGAGGCAGTCATCACCGTGAAGCCGCCGGCCATACCTTTGCCTTTATCGCCGAAGAACTGGCGACACCCGCCGCTTCGGGCAAAAGACTACACCGTTTCAGGCCGCAGCCCGACCGCCTACCTCGGCGCGGACTACGGCAAACCGGGCAGCGGCACGTATCAAAAACGCCGCCTATGCCCGCCAAATCGCCGACGCACAGCTTGAGTTCAGCGGCTTTAAAGTCATCAGCTGGCACATCCCCGACTGGCTGGTGGCGGGCGGCAGCTACGCCGTGACCGGCAAAACACCGATAGCCGTTTTGCAGGAGCTTGGCGAAAGCGGCGGGCGCGGTTTCGTCGAAAGCGGACCCGCACCTGCCCGTCGTCCGCATCAAACGCGCGCTGGCCGAAGGCCGCCTGGCGAGATTGCCGAAGCCGAGCCCGGACGCCACCGTGCCGTCGTCGGTCATCCTGCAAATCGGCGGGCGGCGTACCGTTTCCGAACGCTGCAACGGTGTGTTCGTCTGGGCGGAACACGCCAAAAGCCGCGCCGGCGACGTATACCGGCAGGGCAGCAGCCGCGAACCGCGCGCCGCCGCCCTGACTAATACCCCTACACCGATACCGACGTTTTTAACGGCGGCCGGCGTGGCGGCCTTTGAGCGATACCGGCATCCACAAAACCCGAAACCGTACAGATGCCCGTATCGGAAAAATACGGCATCCCCTTGGCGCAACTCGGGCAGGTTTGGCAGATACAGGGCCGGAGGCCACTGGCAGGGCGTGATTACCGGCATCACGCTGACAGTCGAAACCGAAACGGCGCGCCGAAAATCACACAAAGCGCGGTTATCGACCGCTATATGGACAAATAAATAAATAAGGGAAAGATTGAAAATGAACGTCTTGCAAAGGCTGAACGCCGTCTTGGATAGGAAAAGCACGGGCGTGGCGAAAATCACGGGACACCTCGGCGGCAATGCCTGGGCGGCACAAAGCCAAACGGGCGGCAACCTGATACTGACGGGCGAAGCGAGAGATGGGCGGACGGGTGTTTTACGATCAGCACACCAACCGCATCACAGGCCGCGCCCCCGATTTGGCTGCGTTACCGACCTGCCGCTGGTTTGATGCAGTACGACCAGCACCATCAACCGCAATTCGAGCTACGACGACCACCTGATTTATAAGTTCTGACGACAAGCAGCATGCGACTCTTAAAGGTATAAGATAATCCCGTTTAACAGACCATTAAACGGGGATAAAGTGCTCTAAAAGCTGATGGGTAAGTTAAAATTTGTACATCTTTTGTCATAGATTCTGTGCGCGACTTTTGTCACAGCCTATGACAAAACAAATGCAAAACTATGACAAAACCCGCGCGACCTTACACCCGCCTCCGTCAGCAGCAGTAAACACTATGGTGGATTAAATTTAAATCGAGACAAGGCGGCGAGCCGCAGACGAGTACAAATAGTACGGCAAGGCGAGCCAACGCCGTACTGGTTTAAATTTATTCACTATAAAAAGACCGTCTGAAAATATCCGCTGATGCGGCGAAACATTTTCGAGACGGCCTCGTCTATGCAGGCTTACTGCACGCTGTAGTCGCGCAGGTAGTTGGATGCGTTCGCGGGTCTGGCGGCTGTCGCATTGCAACCCGCAGATATTCGGCCGCTCCGGACTGTCGGCTTGGGCGGCCGCGCGGCGCGCAGGCAGCGTTTTTACGGTTGATCCACCTCGCGCTGCTCGTCGCGCAGCCTTGCACTGGGATCACGCTGTCCAAAATCCTCAGACATTGTTGATTTCACGGTCTGCCGCACGGTAATCGCTGTGTGCCTGCTCCAACTCTTCATCCGACACGCCCGGAGGGGCTGGCTCTTCGTTTTGGCCGGAGGCGTCAGCACTTCGGGCATCGGTTCGGCTGTTGCCGAAGAGGCGGCTTCATGTTCGGATGCCGTTTCTTCGACCACCTCAATCTTCCCGCCCCTCTTTCACTGGCTAGGCGCGTCTTCCAAACGGACGGCCTTGCCGTCTATCAGCAGCAGGCTTTTGATGCCGTAAGGGCAGCGAGGCGGCGAGACAATGCGTTGGCGGCGTTATCCAATCCGTTGTCTGCATAGGTGATGGAAAAACTGCGCTTTTTCATCTTTGGCGGGCGCTGTATTTGAGGGTTTGGCCCAGTATGCCGTTTTTCTTTTGTATGTCAGCGAACCGATGCCGGTGCGCTCGCCGAGTACTGGCCAGCGTTTTATCGCCGTAAAGCAAGGGGGCATTGGTTTGGGCGGTCTTTAAAGTATCCGGAGAGTTGCTAATAACAAATCGGCCTGGCAATAAGGCTTGGTGCCGCTGTTGTCCCTGTTGCGGGTTATTCAGGGTGATTGTCAGCTCTGCAGCGGCGGCACAACTTTATCCGCATCGACAAATCCGCGCGTATCGTTTTTGGCAGAACGTCCGCGCCTGCTCTTTCTGACGGCCTGCTGCAAACTGTTTTGGATGTTTTTGAATCACGGCGGGATCGCCGCAAGCCAAATCTTCCGGCTGCGGCTGCTCTTTTTTACCGCAGGCGGCCAACAGCAAAATCACGGCGGCGGCCGATAAGGCGGTGTAGCGTTTAACGGTCATGATGTTTCCTTTCCGAATAGGTGCATGACTGTGCCGATGCGGCAAAAGCCTGCAAATGCCTGTGCGTCATTATCGCTTTCAGACGGCCCTCCTGTGCGGGGAGGCCGTCTGGAAAACGTCTCGGCAACGACGTGCCATCATAACAAAAGCACCTGCCGGGGTAAGCCGGAACAGGTGCTTTTAGCATTGCTTACAGATTATTTCTTCAGGAATTCGGACAAAGCCCGACAAAAATCAAGGCGTTAATAATATCCACGAAGAATGCGCCCACCATAGGTACAATCAGGAAGGCTTTGTGCGACGGGCCGAAACTCTGGGTAATGGACTGCATATTAGCTACGGCCGTCGGCGTTGCACTCCAAGCCGAAACCGCAGTGTCCGGCGGACAAGACGGCGGCATCGTAATCGCGCCCCATCAAAACATAGGTTGACAAAAGTTGCGTACAAAATCATAACTACTGTCTGTACCGCCAAAATAACGGTTACCGATCCGGCCATGCCGGTCAATTGCCACAGTTTCAAGTCTAACAGGGCAATGGCCAAAAACAGGGATAATGAAGCGTTGCCGAATACGTCTACCGCACGGTCGAACATGTCGCGTTTGAAGACCAAGGTCAATACGTTGCGCAATACTACGCCTGCAAACAGGCACAAAACGAATTTCGGCAGTTTGTAGCAAGTATTGCTCGTCAAGCTGATACGCCTTGATGATTTCCGCAAACGCCAAACAGGCGGCAAACAGAGCCAAGGTTTCAACAGCCGAATCCGCAGTAATCAGGCGGGTTTTGCCATGGCTCTCGAACGCATCGTCTGACTGGTAGTTATCTGCCCGATCCCGTTGTTTTGAAACTTTGGCACGTCCCTGCTTATTAATCAGGCGGCGTGCAACCGGGCCGCCAATTAAACCGCCGAATACCAAGCCGAAAGCGTTGCGGCGGCAATACCCAAAACCTGTCGCACCGCCTATACCGAATTCTTTTTCCAAAGTCGGACCCCACGCACCTGCTGTACCGTGTCCGCCGGTCAGGGGTAATCGAACCGGTAATCAAGCCGATGGCGGGATGAGATGTCCAATACTTTAGCTAAGCCGACGCCGACTACGTTCTGTACGAAAATAAACGCACTCACAACGGCGGTAAAGATAACCAGCGGCAGACCGCCTGCCTTCAGGCGGGAAAAGTCCGCGCTCAAGCCGATGGATGAGAAGAGAAAATCAGCATAAAAGGCATCTTGCAGCGGCTTCTCGAACTTTAAACTGAATCCGGTGAATGAGATGAAGTACGGTGATCAACACCGCAGCCACCAAACCTCCGGCCACAGGCTCGGGAATATTGAAATCTTGCAAAAATTTAATTTTCTGCACCAAAAATTTGCCGAATAGCAAAACGATGGTGGCGGCAATCAAGGTGTAGTAACTGTTGATTGCCAATTCTGTAGCTTTGCATAAATTCTCCTATCGTTATTTAAAGCTAAGAAATGTTAAGCTGGCGGATATTAGGTAGCGTGAAGATTTGTCAAAACAGAATGAGGCCGTCTGAAAACCCGTATCGCTTGTTTTCAGACGGCCTTTCATAAGAATCAATGATACGCAGTGGTCAGGCTGCAACGGTAAATTCCGCCTTTACCGAACCGGCCAAATCCAAGGTCAGTTGGTCGCCCGGGTTCAATCTGCCCTACACCGCAGGGTGTGCCGGTAAAGATTAAATCTCCCTGCCGCAGGCCAGTACGTTTCTGCCAAACCGCGCAAAATGACGGGCAGGTTGTAAATCATCAATGCGGTGTCGCCGTGCTGGCGTAGCTCGCCGTTGATATAAAAATCGAATGTGCAGTGCATCGGGTCGGGTAAACGGGCGGCGGGAACAAACGCCGACAGGCAGGCCGCCCCTTGAAACCTTTGGCCTTCGTCCACGGCCATCCCCCGCTGCTTTTGAGTTCGTCCTGAATATCGCGGGCAGTCAAAGTCGAGTCCGACGGCATAACCGGCTACGATGTCCAGCTCATAGCCCTTCTGCAGGCCTTCCGCATCGCCGCCGATCAGCAAAAACCAGCTCGGCCTCATAATGTACGTTACCGCTGAATGAGGGAAGGCGGATTTTGCCCCCTGTTGAGGATGGCACTGTTCGGCTGGAGGAAAACCAGCGGTTCGCTCGGCGTTTCGTTGCCGAGTTCGGCAATGTGATCGACATAGTTGCGTCCGATACAGAAAATATTGTTTGCCCGTATCGCTTGGCCGTTAAGGAATATATGGCTCATAAAATGTTCCCCGACTATTTTGAAGTCGCAGATGATAACGGATACCGCCATATACGCCAGAAACGGCATACCGTTTTGCGGTATGCCGTTACGGCAACGAGAACTGCTGTATTTGGCGGTGATTTGTGTTTTAGTCCTCTTGCGCCCCGAGTTGGATATAGTTTTTCCAAACCCATTTTGGCAATCAGTTCCTGCTGGGTTTTCAGCCAGTCGATATGCTCTTCCGTTGATGTCTTTTGTGTTTTCCAACAAAGCACGGCTGACATAATCCTGCTGTGCTTCGCACGCTGCGATGGCGGCAGCCAGTGCGGCGTGTTTGTTTCTTCTTCTTTGGCCAAATCGCATTTTGATGATTTCTTCGGTATTTTCACCGATCAGCAGCTTGCCCAGTTCCTGCAGATTGGGCAGGCCTTCCAACATCAGGATGCGCTCAATCAGGGCATCGGCCGATTTCATTTCGCGAATCGACTGTTTGTAAAAGTGTTCCGAAAGTTCTTCCACCCCCCAGTTTTTCCAGAATGCGGGCATGGGGAAATATTGCTGATGGTTACCAAAAAGCAGGCCGAGGTTTTTATTCAGCTCGCGGATAACCAGTACGGTCGCCTTGCATAGAATTTTCCTTTCCGCCGTTATTACAGTTGGCTTTGCTTATAATTTTCCAATCCCATCATTTCAATCAGGCGCAACTGCTGTTCCAACCAGTGGGCATGATCTTCTTCGGTATCGGACAACTGTTTCACCATAATGTCGCGGGTAACATAATCCTGTTTTTCCTCGCACAGTCTGATACCTCAATGCGTCACGAACCCTCAAGTTCGGTATTCAAGTCGGCTTTCAGCATGGAAACCAAGTCGCTGCCGATATTCAGGCCGGTGGGGAACCATGGTCGGCGTACCTTCCAGCATCAGGATGCGGCGGATGAATTGTTCCGCATGTTCGGTTTCCTCTGCCATTTTCGTGGTTCCAAACGCTCAAACAGTTTGTTGAAACCCCCATTCGCGCATACATGCGTGAATGGATAAAATACTGATCGCGTGCAGCCAATTCACCGGCCAACAGTTCGTTCATATAATCAATGACAGCTTTATCGCCTTTCATTTTCTTTCCTTTTTCTAAAAATAAATAATAGGGTTATATCAAATAATAATGGAGTGTGCGCATCCGTTGTTTTTACAGACAGCGCGCTCTTTCGAATTGAGGAGAATTCTAGCACCGCCGCCAAAAATCAACTTTCCTTTTAAAATACAAACAATTATCAGAAAGCAAAATTCAACACATCAAACCTGCATTTCGCACAACAATATATGTTTTTAAATAATATTTTATTTTTCTAATAGTAATAAACGCCTCAATCGATTTTGTCATTTACATAGTTTAACCATTAGCCATTATTGCGGCCTTTATCTTTACACCCATTCAGAAAAATGCCGCCCCAACAATCTCAGCGCTATAATGCGCAGTTTTCCGCATTTAATATCAAATAACTTAACATCATGAAACAAATCCGAAATATCGCCATCATCGCCCACGTCGACCACGGCAAAACCACATTGAGTTGACCAACTGCTGCGCCAATCCGGTACATTCCGCGCCAACCAGCACGTCGACGAGCGCGTGATGGACAGCAACGACAACTTGAAAAGAACGCGGCATTACCATCCTCGCCAAAATACCGCCATCGATTACGAAGGCTACCACATCAACATCGTCGACACTCGGGACACGCCGACTTCGGCGGCGAGGTGGAGCGCGTTTTTGGTATGGTGGACTGCGTCATGTGTTGGTGGATGCGCAGGAAGGCCCGATGCCGCAAACCCGTTTTCGTTACCAAAAGCCTTTGGCTTTGGGACTGAAACCGATTGTCGTCATCAATAAAATCGACAAACCGTCCGCCCGTCCGAGCCGGGTCATCGACCAAACTTTCGAACTCTTCGACAACTTGGGTGCAACTGACGAACAGTTGGACTTCCTGATTGTCTACGCTTCCGGCCTGTCCGGTTTCGCCAAACTGGAAGAAACCGACGAGAGCAACGACGATGCGTCCGCTGTTCGACACCATCTTAAAACACACGCCCGCACCGAGCGGCAGCGCGGACGAAACGCTACCTGCAAATTTCCCAACTCGACTACGACAACTACACTGGCCGCCTCGGCATCGGTCGTATCCTGAACGGACGTATCAAACCCGGCCAAGTCGTTGCCGTGATGAACCACGATCAGCAAATTGCCCAAGGCCGCATCAACCAGCTTTTGGGTTTCAAGGTTTTGGGCGCGTGCCGCTTGAAGAAGCCGAAGCCGACGACATCGTGATTATTTCCGGTATCGAAGACATCGGTATCGGCGTAACCATCACCGACAAAGACAATCCCAAAGGTCTACCGATGTTGAGCGTGGACGAACCGACACCGACCATGGACTTTATGGTGAACACCAGCCCGCTGGCAGGTACCGACAGGCACTCGTGACCAGCCGCCAAATCCGCGACCGCCTGCAAAAGAGTTGCTGACCAACGTCGCCCTGCGCGTGGAAGATACCGCCGATGCCGACGTGTTCCGCGTATCCGGACGCGGCGAACTGCACCCTGTGACCATTTTGTTTGGAAAAACATGCGCCGCGAAGGCTTTGAACTGGCAGTCGGCAAGCCGCGCGTCGTGTACCGCGACATCGACGGTCAAAAATGCGAACCATATGAAAACCTGACCGGACGTACGGACGAAAACCAAGGCGCAGTAATGGAAGAACTCGGCCGCCGCCGTGGCGGAGCCGACCAATATGGAAAGCGACGGCAACGGCCGTACCCGCCTCGAATACCATATTCCGCGCGCGGCTTAATCGGTTTCAAGGCGAATTCACGACCCTGATGCGCGGCGTCGGCCTGATGAGCCACGTATTCGACGACTACGCGCCCGTGAAACCCGATATGCCAGGCCGCCACAACGGCGTACTGATTTCCCAAGAGCAAGGCCGAAGCGCTCTATGCCCTGTGGAACTTGGAAGACCGCGGCCGTATGTTCGTATCGCCCAACGACAAAATCTACGAAGGCACGATTATCGGCATCCACAGCCGCGACAACGATTTGGTGGTTAACCCGCTCAAAGGCAAAAACTCACCAACATCCGCGCCAGCGGCTACCGGCGACAGCCGTGCGCCTGACCACGCCGATCAAGCTGACGCTGGAAGGCGCGGTCGAGTTTATCGACGATGACGAACTCGTTGAAATCACGCCGCAGTCCATCCGCCTGCGCAAGCGTTACCTGAGCGAACTGGAACGCCGCCGCCATTTTAAAAAGCTGGATTAATCCAAATAAATACGGATTAAGCATACAAAAGGCCGTCTGAAAACGATAAAAACGGAAAAGAATTCCGAAATATTGATTTTTCAGACGGCCTTTTAACCGTTATAGTGGATAAACTTATTTCAGCTTCACAGAAACCCCGTTTTAGCTTCGCAGAAACTGCGTTTTCCGCTAAGGCATACCATATTGAATTGAAATAAGAAATATACAGCCACCATCATCAGCTTATGCCAGCCCGTTACGCTTTCCTGCGCAGGCTGGAAACCGGGAAAAGTTGAGAATAAAGATCATCTTTAAACCTTTCTGAGAACAACGTAAACCGCTCTTCCCCAAATTTCAGACGGCCTCCCGTTCAAACCATCATCCTTTAAACCCATGAGCCAACAGCCGAACACCGCCGAACAGGCCGAAATCCCGCAAGACCAAACCGTCCCGCGCAGCAATACCGACAACGCGCCGCGTTCCGCCATCCATCAGACGCTTTATTCCGCCGATACGTTTGCCCAACACGATTATCTCGCGGGTAAAAAACTGCCCGACATCGTCCGTCCGCAAGCGGGGCAGACCAACTGGCTGCATTTCGTCGGCATCAACAACGCCGCGCTGCTCAAACACACGCTGGAGCCTTTACGGCATCCACGAGCTGGTCATCGAGGACATCCTCAGCCGCAAACAACGCCCCCAAAATCGAAGACTACGACAATTATCTGTTTATCGCCGCGCAGGTTTACCACTACACCGCCGCCGGCAAACTGAATTCCGACCAAGTGTATCTGATTATCGGCAAGGATTTCGTGTTGTCGTTCCAGCAAAAACCGCTGGGACTGTTCAGCCAGTTGCGCCGCCAAATGAGCGAAAAATCCGCGCGGCATCTTGAGCAAAAACACCGCCTTCCTCGCCTATTGCCTGCTCGACCGCATTGTGGACGACTATTTCATCGTCTTGGAAGAGTACAACGAACCGCGTCGAAGCCATAGACAAATCCTGTTTAAAAAGCGAAAACAGCGATATTCTCGGCAAAATCCACCGACTCAAGCGCGATGCCGTCCGCCTGCGCCGCACGCTTTTGCCCTTTGCGCGACGTATTCTATCAGCTTGCCGTGCGCGGCGATTTTGCCATTTTTCAAAGGCGAATCCACCGTCTATCTGCGCGACGTGTACGACCATATCATGCAGCTTATCGAATCGCTCGACGCCTCGCGCGACATGGTGTTGAGCATGATGGACATCTACCTTTCGCTTCCAGTCCAACCGCATGAACCAGCAAATGCGCGTCCTGACCGTCATCACCATCATCTTCATGCCGCTGACCGTCATCACCGGCATCTACGGCATGAACTTCGACAACATGCCCGGAGCTGCATTGGCATTACGGCTATTTTTATGGTCTTGGGTTTGATGGCATCGATTATCGTCGGGCTGCTGATTTTCTTCTCACGCAGAAAATGGCTGTAAAAACAGGCCGTCTGAAACTTTCAGACGGCCTCCCTTCATACCGCACTATACCCCCATGTCCGACGCAAGCACAAAACGGCAAGGGTTTTAAACGGCAAAGGCACAACCCGATGAGCCATCGGCTATATGGCGGCTGATGCGGTTGGAAACCTTTTCCCCTGCGCAGTAAAATCCGCCTTACTCTGAAAAACTGCGGCATAGTGGAGGCCGTCTGAAAAACAGGTTTCAGACGGCCTTTCTCAGAATATACAAACCGAAAAAGGAACACATCAATGGAACAAACCCGCCAACTCCCTGCACGAACTCATCATGTCCGAGCTGATGATGCCCGACACCGCCAATTTCAGCGGCAACGTCCACGGCGGCGAACTTTGCGCCTGCTCGACCAAGTCGCTTATTCCTGCGCCAGCCGTTACAGCGGCAACTACCGCGTTACCCCTGTCTGTCGATAAAGTCTTGTTTAAGAGCCGGATACCGTCGGCGACTTGCGTACCTTCTACGCCAGCGTCAACTACACGGGCGGAACCTCGATGGAAATCGGCATCCGCGTCGAAGCGCAAAACATCCGCACCGGCGAAGTGCGCCATACCAATAGCTGCTACTTCACCATGGTCGCGGTCGAAGACGGCAAACCCGTCCCCGTCCCGCCGTTGGAAATCACCACTGAACGCCAACGCTGCCGCTACGAAAAAGCCAAAAACGCAAGGCCTTGAGTTTGCAGGAAAATGAAACCCTGTCCTGCCGCTGAACCGTCCGCCATGATAACAGGCCGTCTGAAAAGCATATCTGCCTTTTCAGACGGCCTGAACAGTTCAAATCGCCGCTCAATAAACATCGCGCTGATAACGTTTGTCTTCGCGCAAGCCGTTCAGATATTCTTCCGCGTCGTCGCGATCCCACGCCGCCCTGTTCCGCAATAATGTCCAACAGGGCGTTTTTCCACGTCGCGCGCCATCCCGCGCCGCGTCGCCGCGAAAACATAAATGTGCGCCCCGTCCTGCAGCCATGCCTAAACATCGGCGGCCGCCTGGCTGCAGTTTGTCCTGAACGTACACTTTTCCGCCCCTGCCGGCTCCAAGCCAAATCGGCGCGGGTCAGCAAGCCGTCTTTGCGGAACTGCTGCCATTCGAGCTGATAGAGGAAATCGTCGGTAAACTTACGGTTGCCGAACACCAGCCAGTTCCCGCCGTCTCCGTTGGTCGCGCGCTGCTGCATAAAGGCGCGGAACGGGCGACACGGGTGCCCGCGCCGGATCGCGATAATCGGCGTGCCACCGTTTTCCGGCAGGCGGAACAGCTTGTTCGGTTCGACAAACACGCGCGCCCGCCGTCCTCTTCCAGCCTGCCGCCCAGCCAGCCCGAGGCCGCGCCGGTGAAGCTGGCCGTGATGCCGAACGCCACCACGCCGACCGTCAGATGCTCCCTTCGCCCACTTCGTATGACGAGGCAATCGAATACAGGCGCGGGTTTCGGCCCGAACAGCCGTACAGCTCCTGCGCCGTCATCTTGTGCGGAACTGCACCAGCACGCCCACCGGCGGCGTGGCGGCCAAATAGGCTGCCAAGGCCTCTGCGTCTGCCGCCGTGCCTTGCAACCCCTCCGACCCGCACAACACGGCATAGTCGCGGACAAACTGCGGCGTGATTTGGTGATGTCCAAACCTCGCGCAAAGCGGTCCGGATTTCACCAGCGCCGTCGGCGCGACGGATGTTTTCGCTTCCGTCCAAACCGGCGTATTGCAGGATTTCCGCCACCAAGGCTTCGTCGTTTATCGGCCATACGCGCGCGCGTCGCCTGCATGGTAGCGGATGCCGGAGCCCGTCAGGTCGATTTCGATGTGCTCGACATCTTTATCGGCGTGGCCGAGGTAATCTTCTGCCGCACGGCAAGGCTGGCGACAAGCAGCTCTCTTTCGTGTATACCGTTCCGCCCCTTCCGTTTCCGCTTTGTCCGTGCCGTTGCCTGAAGGAACGGCGGCCGGTGCAGTGGCGGCCAGACGCGCTACGGCTTCGGCAACGGCAGCCGTCCACTTGTCGGCTTCTTCCCGATATTTCCAAATCGCAAAGCCAACCTCGTGCAGCCGCTTGCCGCCGAGTTTTTCAACAACAAATCGAAATCGCGTCCGGCCTGGCAATTTCGGATAACTCGAATCGCCCAGACCCAAAACGGCAAAGCTGACCGCGCTCAAATCGGGGGCTTTTTGCCGTTGAGGAATGTCTGCAGCGGCAAGGCCTCTTCCGGCGGCTCGCCCTCGCCCTGGGTGGACGTTACCAACAATAAAATGTCTTCTTCCGACAACTGTTTGGTTTTGTAGTCGGCGGCGGCGGTCAGGACGGCGTCCACGCCCGAAGTTTTCAGTTTGGCCAGCAACTGTTCGGCCACCTTGCGGGCATTGCCGGTTTGCGAGGCGGAAAGGATGCGGACGCGGCGGGCAGGCGCGGGCTGCGCGCGCATCCTCCTGCGGTTGGAAAGGCACGGCGGCCGCATCGACGCCCGTGCTTTTTGCCCAGGCATATCCGGCCAAAAAGCCAGCTGCTGCGGATTGAGGAGGTTGAGTTGGTCGGCCAGTTCGGGAGAAATCGGGATCATTTCGGTGTTCCTTTGATTGCTGTCCGGCCGTCGCGAAGGAAAGGTTTGTTGTTTTCAGACGGCCTGCTTTTCGGTTGCGCCCCACTATACTGAGGCCGTCTGAAAAAGAAAAGAGATGCTCTGTTTGTAAGCAAAGAGGGATTGGTTATAGAATCTATCCGGCGGATGCGCTTACACCGGTTCAGCCGAACAACCCTTCATATAAGGCCGTCTGAAAACCGCAGTAAAACCGCCCGCCATGCGCCAGCACGGGGCGTTTGATCAAACCTCGCGCTGCGCCATCAGCCGCACTGCACCGTCTTCGCTATCGGCGGCGGCGCGTTCCGCTTCCCGACAACTTCCGCCAAGTCGTGCCGCGCCGGTTAGAGCAGCGTATCGAGCGGCACATCGGCCAACCAGCGCACGGATGTCGCCCGTCGGCGGCTGCTTTTTAAAATCGGAAGCTCGTACTCCACGCCGTGCCCTGCAGCCAGACGCGCGCCTTTTTCACCGTATCGCAATTCGGGATGCCGTATAAAACCGTCATTTTCATCGTCCTTTGCCGTTAGGATTGTAGCAAAGGCTCTTGCCGAATACGGATACATGCTACCCCTGTCTTCCACCCTTTCCCATCATCCTTCGAAGGAAAAAACATGAAAAAAACCGTTTTACTCGGCGCGGCCGCATTCGTACTGGCCGCCTGCGGCAGCAGCAACGAAGCAAGCGAAAGCCACTTTAAAAAAGTCATCGAAGAAAGCGGCAACAACCGCAATGTCTGCCTGCCGCTGATGTTGACATCGAAACGCCGAACGGCATTCCGGCGCAAAACGTCATGCCGGCGAACCCGTACTCCTCATCTCCGACCACTCGGCCGACGGCAAACGCATCAACCAAATAGCGGAAAAACAACTGGAAGTCCTCGAAAAAGAAGGCCTGTACCGCAAACTCAAAACAGACACCCAGCCGCTGTCGGAAGACGCAGCATCAAAACCGCCACTTACGAGCTGACCGACAAAAGGCGTGGAACTGGTGCGCGGCACCCAGCGCGGCCCGCTGTTCTGCGTGGGCAAACAGAAAAATCGGCAAAATCAACTGGGTTCACCACCACTCCCGACAACGGCCTGACTGTATCCGAAGTGTCTTACCAAGTCGAACTGAAACCAGAAAAATGGGCCGACAACTGATTAAGGCCAGCGAGGAAATGGAAAACGGCTCAAAGAGCCTTACAACGAAAAACACCACCCTGGTTCGAAAAGCCAACAAGGGCTGGCGCGACATACGCGAAATGAAACTAATCCCGCCATCGAAAAAGGCCGTCTGAAACCCGTTTGGGCTTTTCAGACGACCTTTTCTTCTTGGCAAACCGTTTTGAAATACAGATGACGGCAGAATTTAAAATGCTGATGGACGGCTTTATCGTCGAACCGAAACCGGCCCAACCGTTTCAGACGGCCTTTACACGCGCAAAAATGCTGTGCCCGAGTCCGATGCCGTCTGAAATTTCCGCCACTTTCAATCCGGCGTTTTCAACGCAGCGTATCAGGTCTTCGGAATGGAAGATTTTGCTGTTGCCGTTGGCCATGGCGGTGAAATACAGGCTGGTCGCGGTCAGGGCTAGGCGGCGGTTTCCTGTATTGCTGCCTGTCCCAGCAGGGTTCCATGATGGTAGAGGCTGGTGTGCCCGTTCATGGAAGCGGCGGCGCGGCGCAGGATGCCGGTGACTTGTTCTTCGCTGAAACAGTCCAAAAACTGGCTCATCCAAATCGCGTCGAAGCCTGTCGGAAGGGACTTCGGTGAGCAGGTTGGCGGGTGGGCATGGATGCGTTCCGCGCCGGTTTTGCCTCAGTCGCTTCGCGCATCAGGGCAATTTGTTGCGGCAAATCCATGATGGTAACTTCGACTTCGGCGTTGTAGCCGACGCATTGTTCCGCCCAGCGGTCGGTGTTGCCGCCGACGTCGAGCAGCTTTTTAACCGGTTTGGCGAACACGGTTTTCGCGTTTCGGCAAAGGAATTGTCGGAATAATAGTGGTCGAAGGCAAACCATTTTTCCTGCGCGACGCTTGGCAGCGAGGATAGGCCTTCGTAAATAGTCGGCCCAGCCGCCGAAAAACTTTCAGCCCCTTCGGGTTTGCCCGTTTGCAGGGTTTTTCCAAGTCAAACATGCCTTGGTAACAGATTTCCTGCGTGAAATCCATGTTCACGCGCCATTTTGTCTTTCAATAAGAACCAGCCGGCTTTTGCTGATGAAATAGCGGTTGTCGCGAGTATGCACCGTGCCGATGGAGAGCGAGGCTTCAAGCAGCACTTGCGCAGCGTAACCGCTGATTTGCGCTTCTGACGATTTTCGGCTTGAGTAAGGCCGTCTGAATGGTCGTTCAGCAAATCCAAAAATGCCGAATTTCACCATCAGGCGGGATACTTGAACACAATCGGCGCAAAGGCGATTTCGGCGCCAAACGCTGCGCTTCGCCTGCGGACTGGTGTTCTTCGGAATAACGTTGTGCTAGTGCTGGAGTTGCATAATTTTCCTTATACGAAATGGCAGATAACGGATTCTATCGCGAATCGGGCTGAAACTTGCATAGCCATGTGTTCGATCGGCTGTCCCAAAATCAGCTCTACAGGACAAACGCCAAGCCGCCGTTTTCAAACAAAACTGAACACGCCACCTGACATTCGGGCAATCTTACCGCACTTTAGCCGAAGTCGTGCTTCTTTTCAAAACATTCAAATCCTATTTGCCTGCCCGTCCATTGAGTCTCTTTCCGCCGCAATGCGCGGCAGAAAGCGTTTGAAAACATCGCATATCCGGTCAGCTGGCACGCCGGTTCGCTTACACCAAACTAATTGGCTTATAATCGCTGCTTTATCGCCTGCGGGACACAACCAGACACGACACCAGCCCAATCTCGCCCCACACCGCCGACCTTTTGGTTGAACTCCTCACCCTTCCGCCAACCTGCCGACGCCGTTACTTCCGCCTTCTTCCGCAACCGGCGCAAACTCGGCCGCCAAGACCGTGCCGAAATCGCCGAAACCGCCTTTGCCGCCATCCGTCATTGCCACAAAAATTTCCGCCGTTCTGCGCCGTCCTGCCGCACAAGCACGCAAAGCCGCACCGGCTCGCACTTCATCCTCGGCGCGGCTTCAACATCAGCCGGCTCGACGGCTTGGCCGACGACGAAGAAAACCTTCCTTGCCGCACTCAAAGCGCACGCAAAACCGAATTTTCAGACGGCCTCAACACCGCCGCCGAACTGCCGCAATGGCTGATTGACATCATGCGTGCCGACTTTTCCGGACCAAGACATCCTGAATTTCGGCCGCAGCACCGCCTGCCCCGCCCAGCTCGATTTGCGCGTCAACGCCCCTGAAAGCCAAACGCGACAAAAATCCCGGCCGAACCTGCCGAAGGCCCTCCCTGCCGAAGCTAGCTGTTCTCACCTTTGGGGCATCCGCCTGCATCGACAAATCCGCCCTCGGCAAACATCCCCGCTTCCTCGACGGCACGCTCGAAGTGCAAGACGAAGGTAGTCAGCTCGTCGCCCTGCTGCTCAGCGCGAAACGCGGCGAAATCATCGTCGATTTCAGTGCCGGCGCAGGGCGGAAGACTCGCCGTCGGCGCCACTGACGGCCAACAAAGGCCGCATCTACGCCTTCGATATAGCCGAAAAACGCCTGGCCAACCTCAAACCGCGCATGACGCGCGAGGCCCTCACCAACATCCACCCCTGAACGCATCGGCAGCGAACACGACCCGCGTTTAGGCCGTCTGAAAGGCAAAGCCGACCGCGTTTTGGTAGACGCCCTCTGCCCGGGCCTCGGCACGCTGCGCCGCAATCCCGACCTTCAAATACCGCCAGTCGCCCCGAAACACTGGGGCCAAACTTGCCGAACAGCAACACAGCAGTTCTCAATGCCGCCGCAGAACTGGTCAAACCACAAAGGCCGCCTCGTTTATGCCACCTGCAGCATCCTGCCGCAGGAAAATGAGGGTCAAATCGAACGTTTCCTGCGCGAACACCCCGACTTTGAAGGACTAAACAGCGCCGACCTGTCGGGCAGCCCGAAAATCATCCCCGACACCGGCACTTTACCTGAAACTCGATGACGGCGGCACACGGCACGGATGGTTTCTTCGCCGCCGTCCTCCAACGCCGCGAGGCCGTCTGAAAACCATCCGAATGCCATGCCCATACTGACGCCTCGCCTGGCTGACCGGACCAACTGCTCTGCCTTCCGTATCCTTCCTTACCGGAGTCGCCGAAAAGCAGGATAGAGCTCGACTTCAGCCCGCAATGAAAGTCTATTACGCCAACCACGGCAGCCACGGCGACTTCCTGCTCGTCTGGATTTCCCCTGTCGCGCGCCGCTGGCGCATCCACACCCGCCCCGTGGCAGGCTCCGACTACTGGCTGACCGGCCGCATCCGCTTCATCATCAAAACGTCTTCAACGCCCTCCTCATCCTGCGCCACAGCGACCGTCCGCAAGAAATCACCGAACAAATGAAACAGGCCTGGACGAAGGCGCGTCCTCATCGTCTTCCCCGGAAGGCACGCGCAACACCGACGACAACACCATCACCTGCTGCCCTTCAAATCCGGCATTTATCGTCTCGCCGACAGCCGACCCGGTACGGAGTCGTCCCCCCTGATGAGACAACATCAACTGCGTGCTGCCCAAAGGCAAATTCCTGCCCATCCCGCTGCTGTGCGAAGTCCACGTCGGCACTCCGCTGAGCCTGCAGGCGAAACCAAAGAAGCCTTCCTCGAACGCAGCCGCAATGCCCTGCTGCACTGCTCCGGCGGAAACATAAGCTTTTGAATTTGCCTGATGCCATTCGGTATCAATCCCTCCCGCAAGGCTGCGGACTCACAGGCGGCTCGCCGCACGAAAATGACTGGAAGCCAGATCACCAATCGTATGACGTAGCCGCATTACCCGGTTTCAAGTTGTCCCATGTATAAAAATCGCTGAAACCCCGCCACGCGGTTTTCAGCGATTTTTGATTTTGATAAAAACGCGGTATGGCATCACCGCATGGCATGCCATGCACAACACACTCCAGGGCTTACAGCAAACCTGCGACCAAAACGGTGGCCCGCATCAAATAAGCCTGCGTGAAATATTTTCCGAATACGCCGCCCGATTGGAGTGCAGCCAGCCGTTAAATAGAAATATATAGGTATTGGGCGGTTTGTCGGAATATCGGCGGTGAAATATCACGGTGCTTTGCACGTCTCCAAAATTCTGCATATCGAGACACGAGCCGGATAGGGGAAGCTGTATCTGAAGTCAGGTTGCAGGCAGGTTGCCCGTACCACTTCATCCAACTCTTTGTCCTGGATGTGGAAACCCTAAATCGATTGCCAAATTTGCGAAGTTTGGGTCGTGCCATCAATATCGATATATTTGTCATACTCCTCCATGGAATCATAATGGCCTAACCATAAATGGTATTTTCGTTATGTTTCATTTCGGACTTCTTGTGTATAAACAAAAGGCCGTCTGAAACACACTGCTTTTATTACACAAAACCGTTTTTCAGATTTCGGCCTACCATTAAACTTTCTTCTTATCGTTGCCTCGCAGTTTTCACGCTGACCATGCCGTCCAGTCACGCTGTTTGTCTTCTCCCGTTCTTCCCTTTTGGCGATACGGTTGCTCAATGCCGCTCGGCGCGCGCTGTCGGTTTTGACGGTTTCTTCCTCATGATTCTCACCGACATTGTATTGAATCCGCAGCGGCGTGCCTTGCAGGTTGAAGAGCTTTGCGGAAGGTTTGCGTCAGGTGGCGGGTGTAGCTGTCGGGAGATGTGCGCCAGAGTTGCCGTGGATGACGATGACGGGCGGATCGCATGCCGCCTTGGTGGGCATAGCGCATTTTCGGGCGGACCAACCCCGCGCGTGCAGGCTGCTGGCGTTCGATAGCGGATTGCAGTACGCGGGTGATTTTTCGGCGTGGGCATTTTGATAAAGGCCGCATCGTAGGCCGCCTGAATGCTGGCAAACAGGCCGTCGATGCCCGCGCTCTTTCAGTGCGGAGATGCAAGTGGAACTTTGGCGAAAATCAAGGAAAATAGCAGCTTGCGGGCGATGTCGCTTAATGTCGTTGCGCCGCTCTTCGGAAATGCCGTCCCATTTGTTTCACTGCGATCGACCAGCGCGCGTGCCCGCTTCCAGCGCGAAGCCTGCAATGGTGGCGTCTTGGTCGGCGATGTCCTGCTGCGCGTCCAATACCACACGGCGACGTTTGCGGCCTCCACCGCCTGCATGAGCTGATGACGGAAAAACTTTTCTCCACTGCTTCGTCGACCTTGCCGCGCCGGCTGCACGCCTGCGGTGTCGATAATGGTAAAAAGGGCTTGCCTTCGCGCTCAAAATCGATGTGGATGCTGTCGCGCGTGGTGCCGGCATATCGAAAGGCAATCACGCGCTCCTCGCCCATATATGGCGTTTACCAGCGTGGTTGCCGACGTGGGGCGAGCCGATAACGGCAAACACGGGGTGTTTGACTTCGTTGCTTCTTCCGTCGGCATCGGGGAAGTGTTCCAGACACTTTCTTCAATCAGGTAATACACGACCGTCGCCGTGCGCCGGAAATCACAGTGCGAGCTCGCCCAGCGCCGAGTTCGTAAAAACTCGGCAGCCAGGACGTCATGGCGGCCGCCTCGCCTTTGTATTGACCGCCAGATACGCGGACGCGGCGACTTTGGCGCAGGCGGAGTCGGCAATGATTTTGTCTTGCGGCGTCAGAGCCGGTGCGCGCGTCCACCAGGAAGACGACGGCATCGGCTTCATCCACGGCCTGCAGGGTTTGCTTTGGCCATTTCGTGCAGGATGCCGCTGTCCACGACGAGGCTCGAAACCGCCGGTATCCACGACGCAGATGGGGCTTGCTGCCCACACGGCCGTGACCGTAATGGCGGTCGCGCGTGAGGCCGGGCAGATCGTGCACCAGCGCGTCTTTGGTGCGGGTTAAGGCGGTTGAGCAGGGTGGTTGCCCGACGTGGCGCGGCCGACTCAGGGCGATGGTGGGTTTCATAAATACTGTTTCCTTTTACCACCGTCGGACGAAAGCGGCGGCGGGAGGTGATGAGGACAGGCTGCCGTTGGATATCAAACGGTTGTTTCCGCTTTCTGCCCTGACTGTTCTATCCGCATCAATCGCAATTCCTAATCTGAGTGATATATAAAGCCTTGCAAATCGGTCGGATAACTTCGGGCCGTCTGAGACCACGTCCAGACGGCCTCAAAGCTTTACAAGGCGGTTTCTTTGCCTGTGAGGGCAATAATTTTCCTGTCGCAGTCACAATGCCAGCCTCATCTCAATCTTTCGTCTGCCTTCAGTTGCATGCAGTGGGCAGGTCGTGCGCTGTACTGTTTTGGCAAGTGCTTGTTCATAAACCGCCAGTGCTTCTTTATACCTTTGTGCATAAAAGCAACATCGCCCTGAGTTTCCAAATTAGGGCTTCAAAGGCGCATCAACCGGCATTTGCAATGTGGCCAAGGCTGCGTCGTATTTCTTCTGCCGCAGCTGCACGGTGCCAGCCTTTGCAGCTAGCCAGCGCGGACAAAGGTAGTTTGCTGGTTTTGCAATGCCAATTCAATTGCTTTTCCGCCGCTTCACAGCTCGTCCTTGGTCGAACAGGTCGGCAGCCACCATCATGGTTGCCTGCGCGGAAGAGAGATGCTGTCAGGATAGTTTGCTGACTGGATGGACAAATCTGCCTGCAATGCCTGTTTATCCTGGCTGGCCTTGGCTTTTTCGATCTAATCCTGCCAGGCGGTGGCGGCTTCTTCGTTTTTCGTCTTTATATGGCCCTGGTAAAGCACCCAGCCCAAATAAACCAATGAGGCCAATAATAAAACCGCAGACAGCCAACGCCCCTTGCTGCGCAAAAATATTTGAAATTCTCAAGTTCTTGCTGATCATCCGGGTGCTGCCATTTATGTATTCTTCCATTGTAGTTAGTGAGGCGGTCAGTTCGGCCGAGGCAATGGTTTGCTGGCCCGGAACTGCCCTTGCAGGTCTTTCACGGTGGCGGTACCCGTTTTCCCGCTTCGTCCCCCTACAATCAGGGCAAAACGCGCACCGCTGGCATCGGCCTTTTCATTTTGGTTTTTCAAGCTCTGATTGCCGCAGTGCTGCAATACGTTAAATCAGCGGCACGCAGTCGGGGGCGTAGTTACGGCAGCTTCCAAACCTTCTTCCTGTTGCATAACATATATATCGGGTGCCGCATCGGTTTTCAGACGGCCGTATTCGTGCACCAGAAGCAGCAGGCGTTCGATACCCATGGCAAAACCGATTGCAGGCGCATCCTTGCCGCCCAGCTCGCCCTATCAGCCCGTTATAACGGCACCGCAAACGGTAGCCTGTGCGCCGAGTTTGTCGGTCGTCCATTCGAACACGGTCAGATTGTAATAATCCAAACCGCGAACCAGACGGGGATTTTCCACATAGGCAATGCCCAAAACATCCAAAAGCCGTTTGAATCCGTTGTAATGCGCCAATGATTCTTCGCCCAAATAGTCGAGCAAACGCGGAGCTTGATTGCAAACAGCCTGCAAATCGATTTTTGCTGTCCAAAACACGCAAAAGGATTGGTTTTCAGACGGCGTTTACTGTCTTCATCAATATGGCTTCATGCTGTTGGAGGTAGGCAACCAGCGCACTGCAGTGAGCGGCACGCTCTTCCTTGTTGCCCAGATTGTTGATTTCCAAAGTCAGGAAGTCCGAAAACTCCCCAGTTCACGCCACAAAATCGGCACACATGGCAATCATTTTCGGCATCGACATCGGGGCCGTCAAACTGAAAAGCTTCTACGCCGACCCTGATGAAACGACGGTAACGGCCTTTCTGCGGCCGTTCGCGGCGGAACATCGGCATATACCATAGCTTTTGCGGGCTGTTGTACAGCAGATTTGTGTTCGACCACCGCACGCAGGCAGGAAGCCGTTCCCTCGGGGCGCAGGCTTAAACCGAGCGTATCGTTGGAATCGGAAAAAGGTGTACATTTCTTTTACCGACCACGTCGGTTTCTTCGCCGATTGAACGCACAAACAATCCTTGTTTGTTCCAAAAATAGGCAGTACGCCGTTTTAGCTGTAACCGAAACGGCGCGTCATTTGCCGACCACATCTTCAAACGCCTGCCAGAAAGCACTGGTCAGCTTGAAATCCTTCTGTTCCAGCGGCAACAAATCATTCATGCCTTTCACGGCTTGGATTTTCTGTCCCATTGTTCTCTTTTCTCTATATAACGGTTTTCAGACGGCCTTCTAACTGCCTAGGCCGTCTGAAATGATTTGATCGCTGTGCCTCAATTTTGAAATTGGCGCAGCATACTGCCTGCGATGACATGTAAAAACTGGCGGTATTTATCAGACTCTTCGACCTTGCCCCGATCAAACTGATATCTGCCAGAAAACCAGCCTTATTGCCGTACAGTATGATATTTTCAATTCCGCAACCTCCCGTCAATCGGTATGATGAAGGCCTACACATTTCCCCCGGACAGACGGGTTTTGCAAAATAATGCTTTTTCTTTACCCCCGGCGGCAAATCAGCCCCAACAAATTGAAACGGATTATGCAGGGCATCATTTACGCCCTGATAGGTATAGATAAAAATCTGGTGTTTCAATTGCGGATTATTCTGCAAAGTCAAACGCAGTAAGAGCTCCCGTAAATCTTGATTCATTTTATACCAACATTTTTCATCAGGCCGTCTGAATCGAATAACACGACGGCGTAGTCCCTCTTTACCACCCTCTCCATAATTAGCCACTTCTACATATTCGCGCACGATGGCCAAAATTCGGCAGCCATATTATCGCCCTTTAACGTAACCTTTGCGTTTCGCCGTCCACATACACCGGGGCAATCGGCGTTTCTCCCGTCCCAGGCAGGCTGATGCCGATATCGGCCAGTTTGCTTTCACCCGGCCCGTTTACCACGCAGCCCATCACAGCCACATTCAGATTTTCCACACCGGATACTGTAATCGCCAAACCGCCATTTGGTCGCGCAAATGTTGTTGAATATCACGCGCCAACTCCTGAAACACAGTGCTGGTCGTACGGCCGCAGCCCGAGACGCAGTAACCATGGGCGTAAACGAACGCAGACCCATGGTTTGCAGGATTTCTTGCGCTACAACCACTTCTTTCGTACGCGAAGCACCGGGTTCGGGCGTTAAAGAAATACGGATGGTATCGCCGATGCCTTCTGCCGTAACACGACGATGCCGCAGTTGAAGCCACGATACCTTTGCTACCCATGCCCGCTTCAGTCAGGCCCAAATGAGCGGATAACTGCAACGGGCAGCCAATTCACGGTACACCTGAATCCAAAATCCTGCACTGCGCTGACTTTGCACAGACAAAAATAATCTTATTTTCCGGCAAACCCAAATCAACTGCCTTCTGGGCTGATTCCAATGCAGAAACAATCAGGGCTTCCTTCATGATTTCTTCCGGCGTTTTCGGATTGGCGGAAGCTAAATTCGCATCCATCATCCTCTTGGCTAAACTCTGATCCAACGAGCCCCAATTCACACCGATACGCACAGCCTTGCCATATTCAGCGGCCGTACGAATTAAAAAGCAAATCCATCACCTTTTGAGCCCTTACCGACGTTACCGGATTGATACGGTATTTTGATGGGCTTTGGCACAATCAGGAAGCTCCGCCAACAGGCGTTCGCCGTTAAAATGAAATCTCCTATTAACGAGGTGTTGCAACCCATATCGTCCAAACGCTGACGGATTTCAGCCACTTTAGCAGCAGATTCTGGATTATTAACAGTAATCCGCACCAGTTCCGAACCGGCTTCACTGAGTTCCTTTACCTGGAAAGCAGTGGCTTGGGCATCTGCCGTGTCAGTACTGATCATCGATTGGACAATGACGGGCGAGTCCGAACCAACACTATACGATCAATTTGTACTTGATGGGTGGACGGCGCAGTATTTGTGTGTTCATCTGAATTTATTTTTCCTGCCGTAAACGAAGCAGTATCAATCATGTGATCGAAACTTGAATGTCTTGCGAACCATAACTCGCTACAGCACCTTTTGGCATAACCGATCCAAAACATCATAAGGTTCTTGGCCTGAAAATCTGTGTTCGCTATTTGCCGGCACAATGCTGTTCAACAACTCTTTGCCGGTTTTATCTAGTGACCAACATGGAACGGTAACGAACATAACAACAGTTCATTTCCAGTTGCATTAGCCGAGCCTTCATTATCTTGGGACAAAGCCTGCGATGCAGCTGAAGCTCCTGCCGGCATCGGTACAACCGACATTGCCATTATCAAGGTTTGGCGCAGCAACTTCTCCCAAACCCACACTTTCCGCTACGCGAAGTTTGCTTGGCATTTTTCTTCTTTTGGACTTTCCCTGCCAGATATACACACCAGCAGCAATTATAGCAATTGCAATAACACCAAAAATCCATGTTGGAAAAGGGTCTTTTCAATGATTCTGATAATTCAAAGAACTTGAGGTATTTGGTTCAACGTTATAGCTACCCTCTTACCCGGACTGAGGGCACCAGTGATTCGTCTAGTGCTGAGACAGCTTGCTCGTCCAAATCTAAAAATCGTGCCGTAACTCCTTAAAAATCCTCTAATAAAAGACTCCTTCTGGCATGCCTTCGATGGTGCGGACTCAAACGCCTCAATCTGCTTTGCCGACAGCTTTTAAACGTTCTGCTACCTCTCCGATAGACAAACCTTTCTCTTCACGACCATCTTTAATATCGGCCAAATTCCACGGCAGGATCTTGTCCTACAACCTACGATTCTCAGTAGTTTGATTCATATTTTTAGTGCCCCTGCTGAAATTGTTTTAATTCTTCAGAATAAGGGTAATTTTGCTCTAATTTGAGCTTCATATTCATATGCGGCCTGTGAATTACCCGAAGCCCGAGAAAGCTGCCATCCTAATAATAAATCATCAGCACTCAATACTTCCATTTGACTCTGGTATTGTCTAAACAACTGATCAGCCTCTTTAATTTGCCCGGCCACATTTTCGTTCTTGCCAACTCCTTACGAATCGGCATGAATGCGGGAGCAGAAAGCAAGACCATTCCAAATATGCTTGTGCCAATGAGTACTGACCCATTTTTGCACTACAAATGCCCTTATTCATATAAGCAACTTGTGGCGCAGGATATGGGATCTGCTAACGCACGATCGAAATAAGGTATTGCGGCATTAGGATTATTTAAATAGTTACACAAAAACCATCCATAATTATTATTACTCGCACTATCCGGTTTTAGCCGTAAAAGCTTCTCGAAAACTTTCTTCAGCTTTGTCATTTACCTTTAAATATTGATAAATTTGCGCACGCATCAACCATACAATCTCATTCTTATGGTCCAGCCTGCAAAGCTTCCTCTATCGTAGTAACGGCCAATCTGTAATCTCCCGCACGCATGTATTCAATGGACAATTGTGTCTGATTCTGGATACTTTCTTCAGTACGTCTTCTTACTTGGTCTTTTTCAATTCGGTACTTTTACACGCACTCAATGCAAGCAAGCAAAACTGCGAAATCCATGATTCTTCATAACTTCCACCTCATTGCTGAATCAATAGCTGATGCCATTTTTGTTGGCGGCGTGTTTTATCTTATGCCAGCCGGCTAATTGTACAAGCAGCATCAATATCATCACCTCGTGTTTTCCGTACAGTCACAACCAACCCGGCCTGCTGCAAAATATCGCGGAAAATCCGTATATTTTTCGCTAGAGGAACGCTCATAGCCTGAATTGAGAACGGATTAAAAGGGATTAGATTAAATTTGCAAGGTACATCACGGACTAAATCCAATAATTCACGCGCATGCTCAGCCTTATCATTGATACCGTCCAGCATCACATATTCAAACGTAACAAAATCGCGCGGAGCCTTAACTATAACGTCGACAAAGCCGCCATCAAATCTTTCAAAGGATATATATTAAGCGGCACAATTTGATCCGCACCTCATCATTGGATGCATGCAGGATCCAGCGGAAACCACCGGCATATCCTCTTCGAGCCTATCCATTTGAGGCACCATACCCTGAAGTTGAAACCGTTACTCGGCGACGGCTCAAAGCCGTATCCGTGATCATCCAGCATTACGGCTAATGCCGTACCACATATCGTAATTTTGCTAACGGTTCACCCATGCCCATCATAACGACATTCGAAATCATGCGTGTCGTTTTTGGGTGTGGCTCCCAATGCTGCATTGGCCCACCACAATTGTGATAATTTTCTGCAGTGTCAGATTACGGTTAAACCCGCTTGCCGCCCGGTCAGAAACAAAACGTACACTCAGAGCACAACCTGCTTGAGAAGATATACATAATGTACCTCGGTCCGCCTCCGGGATAAATACAGTTTCTACACCATTACCCGTTCCGACATCCAACAGCCATTTCCCTGTACCATCTTTTGATTCTTGCGCAGTCATTGAGCGCAGGAACCCAACAATAAGCACATTCTTTCCAATTGCTACGCAACGATTTGGCCAAATCTGTCATTTCTGCAAAGCTGCCGCGCCGCCCCAGTGCATCCAGCGCATGACCTGTTTGGCGCGAAACGGTTTTTCCCCCATTTCGGCAAACCAAGCAGTCAGGCTGTTTTAAATCATAATCAATAAATCAGTGTATTTCGGCAGGCTATTAAACCGTTAAAGTTAAAGCCGTCGCCCGACTGCAAAGTCAGACGGCCTTGCTTTTAACTAGTCTTTACTGCCGCCAACTCTGGCGGCAGTAAAAAGCTCATTACTAACTATATATTAACGCGGGCAAATTTCAGCTTCAGTAAAGAAATATGCAATCTCCAAAGCAGCATTTTCCAAGCTGTCGGAACCATGCACGGCATTTTCTCGGCAAACCATCGGCAAAATCAGCGCGGATGGTTCGGCGGCAGCTTCTTTAGGATTAGTCTCATCAATTCGCGATTTTTGCTACTGCGTCCTCACCTTCAAGTACTTGCAGATCATCACCGGACCGCTAATCGTAAAATTAACCAGATCCTCGACGGACGGCTCTTTATGAACGGCGTAGAATCCCTCAGCCTCTTCCCTGCTGAGATGCTTCATTTTTGCCGCCACAATCTTTAGACCATTGTCCTCAAAACGACTATAAATTTTGCCGATAACGTTTTTACCAACTGCATCGGGTTTTATAATAGAAATAGTACGTTGAATAGTCATTCAATTCTCCTTATAAAAAAGCAAACAAACGGCACAGCCTTACCCTATTGGCAATGCCGGCGCATTGTAATAGAAGTCCGTATTCCGCCTTGTTGTTGTTTGACTATATACTCATCAAACCGGCTTTTCCTAAAGTCAGATGGGGCAGGTTCAAATATTCCTGAGATTGCATTTCGGTTAAACGGCTGGCCGTACGGACAAATTCTTGCGCAAAATCCCCTTCTACATAAATCTCACCAACAGGTACGTCGCAGGTTGCGCAAAACTTTACGCGATAATCATACATAACATCAATCAGCCAAGTCAGGCGACGCTTCCGCACGCTCTGTCTGAGATAATTTTTCAATACCGGAAACAAAAATCATCTCGTAATGTTCTGACAAATACAGATAGTCGGCCTGCGAACGCGGCCCGAAACACAACATACGGAAATCAAACCAAATTGCTTTATCCGTCCGTTTTTACACCGAAGCATCCGTCCGTGGATTTCTATTTCAGACGGCCTCTCTGCTTGACCTGCCATCACTTGAGTAGAGACAAATCGGCCAATTTCCTTTCATTCTCGTCGTTTGCGGAACAGAGAAATACCTCGGCAGCCGTCAGGTACGATGCCGGTAATCCTCTCCGCCATCCACATTCAGGATGGTCAATTTCTCTTCAATCAACGCGATGGTTGGCAGGAAACTGCTGCGGTTCTGTCCTTGAGGGTATAACTCCGACGGCGCGTAGCTGGATGTCGCCACCAGTACTACGCCTTCGTTAAACAAGTTTTTCCAATAATCTTCCCAAAATCATGGCATCCGCAATATCGCCTCACATGAAATTCATCAAAGCACAACACCCGCGTTTCTTTTGGCACTCTGCAGCCACAGCCTTCAAAGGATTGGCTTCACTTTTTCAATCCTCGCAAACGCTGGTGAATTTCAGCCATAAAAGCATGAAAGTGAACCCGCTGTTTCCGCCGATAAGGAAGGCAGCCATAAAAAGCATCCATAAGAAAACTTTTACCCCGGCCGACACCACCATAGAAATACAATCCTTAGGCAGCTGGGGAGAACGCTGCTCGGCCACGGTTTCTCTTGCGTTTAAACATCATCAATTCCGTCCACAATCTATCCAATGCCTGATCGCCCTTGCTTGGGCGGCATCGCGGATAAAGGCGGCCTGCTGTGAAGCAGCCTGATACCAAGTCAGCGGGCTGTGATTGTGATAAGGGGAGAGAACAAAAACGGTTGGAATTTATTTCAGACATAATCTTTCAGACGGCCTTCTACTCATAGTATCGGCATTATAATGGATTTTACACATAATGTTAAACAAAAGTTATCGTTTTGCGCAGCTAAATAAAAGAGTGCCGCACTTGGCGGCACTCTTTCACTAACTAATCACTCGGCTTCGGCAGCCATTGCCCGATCGACTCGTTCGCGCATTCCTTGCCGGGTTTGAAGTGAGGCACGTATTTCTCAGGTACACTCACTTTATCACCCGTTTTCGGATTGCGCCCTTGCCGGGCGGGACGATGGTTTAAGTCGAAACTGCCAAATCCTCGGATTTCTATCCTCTGGCCTCGAGCCAGCGATCTGGTCATGGTATCAACCAGTATTTTCACGCTGTATCTCGACATCTTTGGCCAGCAGGTGCGTACCGTTTTTCTGAGCGAAAACCTCGGCCAAACGAACCATCAACTCTGATTTGGTCATAATTTTGTTCCGCAATTATTCTTGATCGCCAGAACAATTTGGCTTTCAACAAATCACCCAGGCTGGTCAGTCGACGCGGCACCGGCTGTTGATGCAGCATTAACCGAATTCAGTGCATCACGACTTTCTTTGGCGTCTTTCGCTTTAACTGACAGTTTGATGCTGCGGTTTTTGCGGTCTACCGTTACGATAACGGCTTCAACGGCATCGCCTTCGTTCAATTTGGTGGTCAGGTCTTCAACGCGGTCTGCGGCAAATTCGGAAGCGGGCAGGTAACCTTCAACTTCGTCGCCCAGTACAATAACCGCACCTTTGGTTTTCAAACGTATTTACAGTACCTTTAACCAAAGAACCTTTGTCGTTCACGCTGATGTAGTTACCGAACGGATCGCCTTCCAATTGTTTGATACCCAAGGAGATGCGCTCTTTCTCCACATCGATGGCACAAAAACGACGGTTTCGACTTCCTCTCCTTTTTGTATTTGCGGACGGCTTCTTCGCCCGTTTCGGTCCAAGACAGGTCAGACAGGTGAACCAAACCGTCGATATTGCCTGGCAGGCCGACAAATACGCCGAAGTCGGTAATCGATTTAACCGCACCTTTGATTTTGTCGCCTTTGTTGTAGTTGGCGTCAAAATCTTCCCACGGATTGGCCCGACATTGTTTCATGCCCAAAGAAATACGGCGGCGGTCTTCGTCGATTTCCAGAATCATGACTTCTACTTCGTCACCCAATTGAACCACTTTGCTCGGATGTACGTTTTTGTTTGTCCAGTCCATTTCGGAAACGTGTACCAAAACCTTCGATACCTTGTTCGATTTCAACAAACGCACCGTAGTCGGTCAGGTTGGATACTTTGCCGAACAGACTTGGTGCCTTGCGGGTAACGGCGGGCCAAACCGCTCCACGGATCTTCGCCCAGTTGTTTGATGCCCAAAGAAACGCGTTGTTTGTCTTGGTCGAATTTCAAAACTTTGGCTTCAACTTCTTGACCCACTTCCAGCACTTCGCTCGGGTGTTTTCACACGGCGCCATGCCAAATCGGTGATGTGCAGCAGGCCGTCGATGCCGCCAAGTCGACAAACGCGCCGTAGTCGGTAATGTTTTTCACGATACCTGTGACTACAGTGCCTTCTTGCAGGTTTTCCAGCAGGGCTTTGCGTTCTTCGCCCAGTTGCTTCCAAAAACAGCACGGCGGAAACAACAACGTTGTTGCGTTTTTGTCCAGTTTGATGACTTTGAATTCGATTTCTTTGCCTTCAAAGTGGGAGGTGTCTTTGATCGGACGAACGTCCAGCAGCGAACCGGGCAGGAAAGCACGGATGCTGTTGATCATGACGGTCAGGCCGCCTTTTTACTTTGCCGATTGATCAGACCGGACAGGATGTCGCCGTTTTTCCATGGCTTCTTCCAAAGCGATCCAGTCGGCGGCGCGTTTGGCTTTTTCGCGCGACAGTTTGGTTTCGCCGAAACCGTTTTCAACGGATTCGATGGTTACGGTAACGAAATCGCCTACTTTAATCTTCTACTTCACCTTGCAAGTTTTTAAATTCGTTGATGTCGATCAGGATTCGGATTTCAAAACCTGCATTGACGATGACGTGCTTGTCGGTAATCGCCACTACTTCGGCGGTGATAACCTCGCCTTGGTTCATTTCCTGTACTGCTGAGTATTCTTCCAACAACTGGGCAAAATTACCATATTTGCTACATCTTTCTTGCGCTGCCGGGGCACGCGCGGGGTTTGAGGTTGAAAAACACCTGTCCCTCCCCAGCCGGACAGGTGGTGCAAACATATTTTCAGACGGCCTTCGGGTATACCGTCAGGCCGTGTGAAACACGAAAGCGCGCATTATATATCAGCTTTGTCATACCAATCAATTACTTTTTACCGCTTCGTCGATACCCATTTCTGAGGGTATCCAGCACTCGGCATCGGGAAGGCGGCGCAGCGGCGCGACCGTGCGGCGGCTGTCGGCTGCGTCGCGGGCTTCGATATCGGCCAAAAATCCTATCAAAAGCGACGCCGCTGCAAGGCAGGCCAAGCTGTTTAGTACGCCGCTGCGCCCTGATTTTCCGCAGAGGCGGTCGAAACACCTTCAAAACCGCATCGGGAAAGACGACAGAACCCATGTCCCGCCCGTCGGCCACCAATCCTTTGGCCGTCTGAAAATCGCGCTGGCGTTGCAGCAAGGCCGCACGCACGGCAGGCAGCTGCGCCACGGCGGACGCACCCATGCCGACAGCTTCGCTGCGTATTTCTGGGGAAACGTCCGCACCATCCAGCAATACCTGTCTGTCCGACAAATTCGACCAGCGGCTCCGCCGCCAGCCGTGCCACGCCTTCTTCATCCGTCCATTCCGTCTGTTTTTGCCGCGCATACAGCGCGGTCAGGCGATAGAGCGCGCGCCGGAATCGAGATAGTCCCAGCCCAAAGCCGCCGCCACCCGTGATGCCACCGTTCCTTTTCCCGACGCGCTAGGCCCGTCTATTGCGATTATTTTGCCGTCATTGTTTGCATATCCTGGTTTATTGTCGATTTCTCGTTACCTGATGCGGGATTCCACTGCCACGCCCCGCCTTGTATAATGTTGCGCCAAGCGACTATAACAACTCTTTCCCCTATCTTCCAGTATAAAAATCATGACCGACTCCATCCGCCCTAGAACCACGCCGTCTGAAACCTTCCTCCATCGCCCTGCCCGGCTCGAAAAAGCATCAGCAACCGCACCCTGCTGCTGGCCGCCTTGTCCGACAACGGCTGCACGATACGCTCGCTGCTCCAATCGGACGACACCGACCGTATGCTTGATGCCCTGACTGCCTTGGCGTGGGCATCGAACCGCTTTCAGACGGCCTGATTCGGATACACGGCTGCGGCGGCCGTTTCCCCAGCAACGCGAAGCCGATTTATTCCTCGGCAACGCCGGCACCGCCTTCCGCCCGCTGGCCGCCGCGCTGGCCGTATTGGGCGGCGATTACCGTCTGCACGGCGTGGCACGAATGCATGAACGCCCCATCGGCGATTTGGTCGACGCCCTGCGCGTCATCGGCGCAGACATCCGCTACACCGGCAACGAAAACTACCCGCCGCTACACATCGGCAAACGGCAGGACAACGGCATCCGCAGCGTACCCGTCAAGGCAACGTTTCCAGCCAGTTTCTGACCGCGCTGCTGATGGCCTTGCCGCTGACCGGCGAAGCATTTGAAATACAGGTGGAGGGCGAACTGATTTCCAAACCCTATATCGACATCACGCTCAACCTGATGCGCCGATTCGGCGTCAATGTGGAAAAACGACGGCTATCGGCGTTTCCGGCTGCCCGCCGCCCGCTACATCGCCCCCGAAACGGTCCATGTCGAAGGCGACGCGTCCAGCGCATCCTACTTCCTTGCCGCCGGACTGCTTTCCGCCGTACCGATACGCGTTACCGGCTTAGGAAAACGCCATACAGGGCGATGCCGCCTTTGCCCGCGAACTGGAAAAATCGGCGCGGCGGTAACATGGGGCGACGACTTCATCGAAGTTTCCCGCGCAGAAGGGCAAACCGTCCCGCCTTTCGATTTGGACGCAAACCACATCCCAGACGCCGCCATGACACTAGCCGTCGTCGCCCTGGCGGCAGGGTGCGCCCCTGCACCCCTGCGCAACATCGGCTCGTGGCGCGTCAAAGAAACCGACCGCATTGCCGCCATGGCCGCCGAATTAAGGAAAGTCGGCGCAACCGTGCGGGAGGAAGCCGAAGCCATACACATCACCCCGCCGGCACGACTCACGCCGAACGCCGTTATCGACACCTACGACGACCACCGCATGGCGATGTGCTTCTCACTGGTTTCACTGCTGGGCGTGCCCGTTACCATCAACGATCCCGCAATGCGTCCGTAAAACCTTCCCCGATTATTTCGCGGTATTCGAATCGCTGACGGCTTAAAACAAAAAGGCCGTCTGAAACCGCCAAACACCAAAAAGGAAACGCATGAGCATCAAACACTGGCCGGAAGGCGAACGGCCGCGCGAAAACTGTCGGCCTTGGGCGCGGCGGCCTTGAGCGATGCCGAATTGCTGGCGATTCTGCTGCGCACCGGCATCAAAGGCATGAGCGCGGTTGATTTGGCGCGTTACCTTTTAAACGAATTCGGCAGCCTGGGACGGCTGATGAACGCGCCGGAGCGCGAACTGGTGCGGCATAAAGGCATGGGGCGAGCCAGTTTCACCCAATTTGCCGTGGTGCGCGAAATCGGACGGCGGGTGCTGGCTGAAGAGTTGCAGGAAGGCGCACTGTTCGACAGCCCCAAGGCAGCCGCCGACTTCCTGCGCCTACACCTGGGGCACGAACGGGTAGAAGTTTCGCTGGTATTGCTGCTCAACCGCCAAAACCGCCTGATAAACTGCGTGGAACTGTCGCGCGGCACAGTGGCGGAAAAACACCGTTTATGTGCGCGAAGTGGTGAAACTGGCACTCGACCATTACGCCGACTCGCTGATTGTGGCGCACAACCACCCCGGCGGAGCGGCCGAACCTTCGCCTTCCGACGTCGAATGGACAGGCCGTCTGAAACAAGCCCTGGAACTGGTGGACGTGCGGCTGCTCGACCATTTCATCGTTACGGCGAGGCAGGCGGTATCGCTCGTAGAACGAGGCCTGCTGTGAGGCCGTCTGAAAACAGAACGGGGGATAAAATGGATGTTTCCGAACAACAAGACGACATCCTCAGCATCAACCAAGTCCAACTGCTGCTGGCCGAAAAACGCACCGCGCTTGCCGTCATGCGGACCGGAATCGCCGTACTGGCACTGCCGTTGTCGATTTTCAGCGCACCGATCGCCACATCAAAAATCGGACAGCCCGGCCGAAGTCTGGCTGCTACTGGCCGTAGTCAGCCTGATCAACATCGGCCTGATTGTATTTGCTGTTTACCTGATCGCCCGCTCACTCATGCGGATGCACCAATACGACCAATTGATTGCCGACATCAAACACAATCATTCCTCACTGCGCAAACTGATCAAATCCTGAGCGGCAACCATCTAAAGGCCGTCTGAAACACCGGTTTTCACCCATCATTACCGATGGGCATACCCTAAAAAGCAGCCAATGGAATGTACGCTGCCGTCTGATGCCTTAACATTTGTCGACAGCCACCGGCTCCCCCGTCTTTTCACTCTCAATACCGCAAAACCTGCTTGAAAAAGCAGTCGCAAACGCCCCCGACAAACCGAAAAAACACCTTCAGACGGCCCGATTCCGCCTACAACGGGCAAATCGGCTATAATCCGCCCTTCTTTTTTTAAATCCAGCGTTTCACGCAGCATTGCACACAAATTAAGGAAATCCGGATGAAAAACTGCTTCGCCGCTGGCGGCCGCCTTCCCTGCTTGCCGCCTGCGCCACACCGCAAACCAACTATTTCACCCTGCCCGACAGCACCTTCCAAATGCCCGAACACACGCGCGGCAAAACCGAAACCGCCCTGCGCGTCGTTCCGGCCGAACCGCTGAACAGGGGCGGGCTGGCATACCGCTCGGACACTTTCCGGCTCGACTACGCCCGCAACCACCTTTGGGCGCAACCGCTCGATCAGGCCGCTGCCGCGCGATTTGCCAACGAATTCAACCGCATGGATACCGGCCGCTATTTCGTCCCCGCCCATCAAAGCAAAGCCGCACAATCGGCAACCATCTACCTCGAAGCCTTCCAAGGCAGCTACTTGGGCAGCACGCTGGTTGAAGGCTACATCCGCTCCGACTCCGGCAGCCGCCGATTCCGCGCGGAAACCCCGCAGCACGGCGACGGTTACGAAGCCATGCTGGAATCGCTGTCGCAAGGCGTCAGCGCGGCCGCGGCACAAATTTACGGCCGTTAAATCCGCCTGAAACCTTTCAGACGGCCTCCAAACCCGATGAGGCCGTCTGAAAAACGGCTTACTCCCAAACACACCGCATCCCCTGATTATCGAAATCCGAAATGTCCGATACCGCCAAATCCCCTTCCCTTACGCTGGCTGCTGGTCTGCCTTCTGCCGCTTTTTCACCGCCGTTTACTTCCATTTCTTTCCGGCCACTCCCGGCAGCTCGGCTTCTTAATCAACGGCATCATATTGGCCTGCGAATGCACCTTCCTGTTCAAATACGTCCTGTTCGCCCTGATTACCCACCATTTGAAAGGCGAATTTGCATACAGGCGGCAAAACCGCCCTCCTCTTTCTGCCGCTGATATTGCTTGTTGTCTACATCTTCTATTATTTCGGTGCTTTTTAACACAAAGGATATTGACAACGGCTGACAAACTGTTTTAAAGTCCGCCCCATTCTTTAAACGTTTTAACGAGAAACATCATGCAAATTCGCTCTGTTGCTTATTTTTATTGGTATCGCACCAAGGTGCGGTATCTTTTTGCGTCTGCGTAAAATAGAGCAACAGTGAAAAAGCCGCCCGTCCAAACCGAACAGGCGGCTTTATTGTTTTTCCCTCACCCGATACAGGCCGCCGAAACCACCGCTTACCGGCAACAGCGGAACCAAACAGATTCAGGAGCCTGCCATGCAAAAACGCACAATCTTTGCAACACAACGCCGATATCGAAACACTCAACCGATGCTGTCTGGTTGTAGACGGCAACGGCCACCGTCCCGACTTAATCAACGACAGCCTGCCGGAAAATTTCGGCGCGTTAGCCGCCGAGGCGATGCTGCCGCAAATCCGCACCACCGCCCTGATGATTGCCGCCTCGCGCCACGATTTCAGCCGTCCCAGCCCGAGCATTTTTACCGATGAGGCCGACTGGTTCGCCGCCCGGATTTTTGGTTTTGCAGGCGCGCGTCTTCCACCTCGACATCAGCCTGCGCTTCATGCTCGAAAACCGCCAACCGCCGCGCCGCCGACTTTGCCGCCGCCCGCAACCTGCCCCTTCATTCCGGCAAAAATCCGCATGAGCCTGCACACCTGCCGCCCGAACAACCTCCCTGATGATGGATTGCGCGCTGCCCCTGCATCAGGAAGACTGCGGCCTGATTGAAAACAGCCGCCGCCTGGCCGCCAAACTGCCGCAACTGTAAAGCCCCGTAGCCCGCCATGCCGTTTCGCGATATGATGCGGGCTTTTTCAAAAGTCCGGTTATGCTTACACTTATCGAACAAAAAAATCAGCAACGGCGACTACGTCCGCATGATAGAAACACACCGCCAACCGTTCAGTGGGCCGGAAAACGAGCTGCTGGAAGAAATCCTGCAACGCTTTGAATTCGACGTGGTGCAGCAGCAGGCACTGGCACAGGCCGTGATGCAGCAGGCGCGTTTCGACCCCAATGCCCTGCACATCGAAGAATTTGAAGACGAAGACGTAACAGGCATCTGCCCGCACTGCCTGAACCCGCCGGTCCCCGCTGCGCGATTACCTGATGTGGCGCGAACGGCAGATGTGATTGAGGCCGTCTGAAACCGTTTTTCCCAACCGTTTATCACGATAAAGGCCGTCTGAAAAAGCAACCCGCTGATTGCAGCTTGCTTTTTCAGACGGCCTCTATTGGCGGAAACGGCCGGAAACTGTAACGCCGTTATATCCCGTTGGGCAGTTTCCCGCACAGGGCGGAATACCGCACCGCCCCTGCATCGCGATGATCTTTCCATCACCGTTCTATTTTTTGACAATGCTTCGGCAAAACTTTGCACCGTCCGTTCGATGTTTTGCAGCTTGTCCAAACCGAACAAGCCCAAACGGAAGGTTTGGAAATCGGCACGCTCGCCGCATTGCAACGGCACGCCGGAAGCAACCTGCATCCCGTGCGCGATAAAGGCGCGGCCGCTTTGGATCTCGGGATTATCGGTATAAGCGACCACGACGCCGGGGGCTTTCAAACCCTGCTGCCGCCACACTCGGGAAACCCCTGTTCGGCCAGCAGGCCGCGTATTTTGCCGCCCAACTCGCGCTGTGCTTCGGCCAATTTGTCGAAAACCGATGCCTTCGGCTTCGCGCATCATGTCGTGCAGGCGCAGCAGGCCGTCGGTCGGCATCGTGGCGTGGTAGGCATGGCCGCCGTTTTCAAACGCCTCCATGATTTGCAGCCATTTTTTTCAGGTCGAGTGCGAAGCTGTCAGACTGGGTTTCCTGCGCTTTTTGATAGGCCGTTCCGTTCAACATAACCAAGCCGCCGCAGGGCGTTCCGCTCCAACCTTTCTGCGGTGCGGAAAGCAGGATGTCGATACCGAGTTTTTCCATATCAAGCCAGATGCAGCCTGATGCGATGCAGTCCACCGCCAACAGGCCGCCGACGGTGTGGACGGCTTCGGCCAGCTTGGCGATGTAATCGTCGGGCAGCATGATGCCGGAGGCGGTTTCAACATGCGGGGCGAACACGATGTCGGGACGGAAGGCGGCGATTTCGGCACATACTTCTTCTATCGGCGCAGGCGAAAAACGGGGCTTGAAGCGGTCTTCCTGCCGTGCGGCCAGCACTTTGGTTTCCGATGCGATGCCGCCCTGTTCGAGGATTTGCGACCAGCGGTAGCTGAAAAAGCCGTTGCGCACAATCAGGCATTTTTGCCGCGTGCGAACTGGCGCGCCACCGCCTCCATGCCGGCCGTGCCGGTGCCGGGAACGACGGCGGTATGCTGTGCGCGTAAACTTTTTTCAAAGGTGGCGGAGATGTAACGCAAGGCCGTCTGAAATTTTTGCGACATGTGGTTCAGCGAGCGGTCGGTATAAACCACGGAATATTCGAGCAGGCCGTCGGCATCGATTTCGGGACGGGGAGCGGGGATATTGTTTGCATGATTTCTTCCTTTGGTGTCGTTGGGATTTTTATGTGCGCCGCGTACGGCGGAAAACTTCAAACCGATGTGGCGTTGTCCGCCTCATTCCGATTTAAAGCCAATCCACTATAACATGCGCTCGGGGATGTTAAACAGGCCGTCTGAAAATACGCGGCGGTATTTTTCAGACGGCCTTTTAGAGGAAGACAAACCAAACGGAAACCACCTCACTGTACAGCCTTCAAATCGGCTATGCACTGCTTGTCGCGGGCATTGAAAGGCTTCAGCACCGCCCAAGAGTTCAAGCTGTTTTTTTGACTGTCGAGTTTGGCAAAGCCGTCGAGCTGTTCTTGGCTGAGTTTGTCCAACGGCTCCGCCCACATGCAGACGCAGTAGTTTTGCACCAGCTTGCCGCTGTCGTCCTTCAAACCCAGCGTTTGCAAATCGCCCTGCCATTTGGGCGAGAACGGCACGTTTTGGATGCACGATTCGACAAATGCGGCCTTGGCGCGCGGTTTGCTCATGGCGCATTGCGACAGGAAGAAGGTGGCGGCGAACAACGAGGCGATCACCCACAGCCAAATGCGTATGGTGCGGATTTTTCGTTTTGGACTTGAGCGTTTGTTCGCGGCGTTGTTCTTCGTCTGAAGGGTTTTCAGACGGCCTTTTCGCCTGTTCAGTCATTTAAACTCTCCATGCGTATCATGGTTACTTTGCCGTTTACCGTATCCATGCCTTCGATGCCGGCGATGGCGGCCTTGACATGTTTCTCGACCGTGCTGTGGGTCAGAATGACGATTTCGGCGGTGTCGCCGTTCACCACGCCTTTTTGAATCAATGCCTCTATCGAAACGTTTTGATCCGCCAGCAGATTGGCGATGCGGCCGAGTACGCCCGGCTTTATCCTGCGCCCTGTACGCGCAAGTAATAGCTGCTGACGATTTCGTCCATCGGCAGGATGGTTTGCACCTGAACCTGCGAAGGCTGGAAGGCCAGATGCGGCACGCGGTGGCCGGTATCGGCATCAATCAGGGCGGGCGATGTCGATGATATCGGCCACCACGGCGGAAGCGGTCGGCAGCGCGCCCGCACCCGCGCCGTAATACAGGGTTTCGCCCACCATGTCGGCATTCACGCGCACGGCGTTCATCACGCCGTTCACATTGGCCAACAGGCGGCTTTTCGGGCAACAGGGTAGGATGAACGCGCAATTCGATGCCTTTGTCGGTTTTGCGCGTGATGCCCAGAAGTTTGATGCGGTAGCCGAGTTCTTCGGCGTATTTGATGTCGCGACTGTCGAGCCCGCTGATGCCTTCGAGATAGCAGGCTTGGAAATTGACTCGGCGTGCCGAAGGCCAGCGCCGCTCATGATGGTGATTTTTATGCCCCGCGTCGTGGCCTTCGATATCGAAGGTCGGGATCGGCTTCGGCATAGCCCAAAGCCTGCGCTTCTTTCAATACGTCGGCAAACGCGCTGCCTTTTTCGCGCATTTCGCTCAAGATGAAATTGCTGGTGCCGTTGATGATGCCGGCGATGCTGCGGATACGGTTGGCCGACAAGCCTTCGCGCAGGGCTTTGATGATCGGGATGCCGCCGGCCACCGCCGCTTCAAAACTGCACCATCACGTTTTTCTTCCGCCAACGCGAAAAACTTCGCTGCCGTATTCGGCCAGCAGTTTTTATTGGCGGTAACGACGTGTTTGCCGTGGCGTATGGCTTCAACACCAGCTCTTTGGCCGCTTCCGTGCCGCCGAATACTTCGGCCACGATGTCCACTTCCGGGTGGCGGACAACTTCGAACGGATCGGCGGTAATCAGGGTTTCGGGCGGACAGGCGGCGCGGGCTTTGGCTTCGTCGCGCGTGGACACCATAAACACGTTCACCGCGCCCCAGCCGGCGGCTGATTTCCGCCGCGTTTTTCGCGCAACACTTCCGCCGTGCCCCCGCCCACGGTACCCAAACCCAAAATGCCGATATTGACCGGTTTCATCATCACTCCTTGTTAAGCGTTCCCTGAATGGCTAAACTTGCCGTCAAAAACGCGCAATCCCTACCCGAAAAACCCTTATTCAGAAAGAAAAATATGCAGTTTCAGGAACACCTGCCGCAAGACGGATGGAATATCGAAGGCGGTTCGGACGGCCGTCTGAAAATCAACGGCGAAACCCACACCAAAGCCGTCTGCCTGATCGAAGGCCGCTGCCTGCCAGCAAACGCCGCACGCCCGCAGGATTTGACTGCCGATTCGTTTTCAGACGGCCTCTCAAAATATCCTCATCCCGAACTCATCTTAATCGGCACGGGGAAAAACACAACAGTTCCTCCATCCGAAAACTTCAACGCCGCGCTGGCCGCGCAAGGCATAGGCATCGAATACATGAACACCGCCGCCGCCTGCCGGACATTGCTGATGCTGCAAAGCGAAGGCCGCCGCGTCTGGGCATGGCTGTGGCCTTAAAAACACAAAAAAAGGCCGTCTGAAAACACCGCGCCAGCCGCTTTCAGACGGCCTGCAATCATGCCATAATCCGTTCCGTTACCCTTACCGTACGCCCATCCGCCATGATTACCGAATTCAAACGCATCGGCATCGTTACCCGCCCGCAAACGCCCCGGATAGAAGTCAGCCTGCACGAACTGATAGACTTCCTGCTGGCGGAAAAAATCGACGTATTCATCGACCGCGAAAGTGTGGAAGGAGGCGTAGTCCATCCCGACGACCTCCCCGCTGCCGCTTAACCGACAAAGACAACATCGGCCCGCGAATGCGGCTTGGTCATCGCTTTTTGGGCGGCGACGGCAGCTTTCTTTCCGCCGCCCGCAAAGTCGCCCCCTACCGCATCCCCCTCGTAGGCGTGAATCAAGGCCACCTCGGTTTCCTGACCCAAGTCCCCCGCGAAGAAATGCTGAAAGAAATCGCAGGTATCCTGACCGGCAAACACCAGGCGGAAGAAAGGATACTGCTCCGAAACCGACCTCATCCGCAACGGCACCCATGTGAAAAACTCGCTGGCACTGAACGATGTGGTCATCTCGCGCGGCGGTGCGGGCCAAATGATTGAATTCGAAACCTTTATCAACCAAGAATTCGTTTACACCCAGCGTTCGGACGGCCTGATTGTCTCCACGCCCACCGGTTCGACGGCTTACGCGCTGGCGGCAGGCGGCCCGATACCTGCAAGCCAGCCTGCGCGCCCTTCACGCTCGTCCCCATCTGCCCGCAATCCGCGACCAACCGCCCCATTGCCGTCCCCGACACCCTGCGAAATCGACATCCTGATTACCAAAGCCGGCGACGCGCGCGCCCACTTCGACGGTCAGTCCTACATAGACTATTCAAAGGCGGTGACATGCTGCGTATCCGCCGCTACCGCCACAGCCTGCGGATACTGCACCCGGGCACCTACCGCTACTATAAAACGCTGCGGCAGAAACTGCATTGGGGCGAACAACATGCCTATTTCGCACACGACTAACACCGTACGCCGCACGGCTTGAAATCAACACCTTGCACCCCACCTTGCTTATCCTCGAGCATTGCGCGAAAATACCGCACAAACCATGACACACAAGGAAAAGAACCATGTCAGACGAATCACCCATCATCTTCACCGACAGCTGCTGCACCAAAGTGGCCGACCTGATTGCCGAAGAAAAACAACCCCGACCTGAAACTGCGCGTTTTCGTGAACGGCGGCGGCTGTTCGGGCTTCAATACGGCTTCACTTTCGACGAAATCAAAAACGACGACGATTTCGAAATCCTGAAAAACGGCCTGACCTTCCTGGTCGACCCCATGAGTTACCAATACCTTGTCGGCGCGGAAATCGACTACACCGAAAGCCTGCACGGCTCGCAATTCGTCATCCGCAACCCCAACGCGGAAACCACCTGCGGCTGCGGCTCTTCGTTCTCGGTATAAAACAACCGGCTTTGCAACAAACGAGAGGCCGTCTGAAACCCGGAAACAGGTTTTCAGACGGCGCTTATCTGCCTGGAAGCTTAACCGACTTTTTCGCTTTATATTGCGGGTTAATCAGATTGGCGGGCGACAAAATATCGTCAAGCTGTTCTGGCACTCAGCAAACCGAGTTCCAACACCACTTCGCGTACGTTTTTGCCGGTTTGGGCGCAGATTTTGCCGACCTTGTCGCCGTTATGATGACCGATAAACGGATTCAGGTAGGTAACGATGCCGATGGAGTTCAGCACACAGGCGGACAGGTTTCGCGGTTGGCGGTAATGCCGTCTACGCATTTGTCGGCCAGATTCACGCAGGCATTGCCCAGCAGCGAGATACTTTTCAAAAATTGCTTGCGCAATCACGAGGTTCCATCACATTGAGCTGCAACTGTCCGGCTTCGGCGGCAAAGGTTACGGCAGTGTCGTTGCCGATGACTTTGAAACACACCTGATTCACGACTTCCGGAATCACGGGATTGACTTTGGCTGGCATGATGGACGAACCGGCCTGCATTTCGGGCAGGTTGATTTCCTTGATGCCTGCACGCGGGCCGGATGACATCAGGCGCAAGTCGTTACAGATTTTGGAAAGTTTTACGGCCAGGCGTTTCAACGCGGCATGGACGCTGACGTAGTCGCCGCAGTCGGAGGTAGCTTCAATCAGGTTGGGCGACAGCGTGCAGGGCAGACCGCTGATTTCGGAAAGTTTTTCACGGCCAGCGGGGCATAACCTTCGGGAGTGTTCACGCCCGTGCCGATGGCGGTTGCGCCCAAGTTGATTTCCAGCAGCAAATCGATATTGCGTTGCAGATTGACGTTTTCTTCTTCCAGCAGGACGGCAAAGGCTTTGAATTCTTGTCCCAACGACATGGGCACGGCATCTTGAAGCTGGGTACGCCCCATTTTCAACACGTCCCTTAAATTCTTCGGCTTTGGCTTCGAAGGCCTGTTTCAGGCGGTTCATTTGCGCCATCATGGCCTACGTGCGTGTTGTAAACGGCCAAACGGAAGCCGGTCGGGTAAGCGTCGTTGGTAGATTGGCTGGCGTTTACATGATCCATAGGGTCGATGATGTCGTAGCTGCCTTTGGCTTTGCCCAAGTGTTCCAAAGCCAGATTGGCCACGACTTCGTTGGTGTTCATATTCACCGATGTACCCGCTCCGCCTTGGAATACGTCCGACGGAATTGGTCGAGGCAGCGGCTCACCAGCACTTCGTCGCAGGCGGCATCAATCGCGGCGGCAACTTCGGCGGAAAGCACGCCCAATTCGACATTGGCGCGGGCGGTGGCTTTTTTCACCATCACCATGCCGCGCACGAATTCGGGAATATCGGAAATCTTTTGCTTGGAAATTTTGAAGTTTTCTGCCGCGCGCAGGGTGTGATGCCCCCAATAGGCATCATTTGGAATTTCGCGTTCGCCCAATAAGTCGTGCTCGATACGGGTGGTCATTCTTTTTCCAGAGTTCGTTTACATTGAAAATGCCGCCGTGCGGCAACGGCGGCATTTTTGCCTGATTTAAAATATTATTCCAATAGTTTTCGCTACATTTCACTGCATTAATTTTGATTGTCTACAATCAGGCAGATTATTCTAATTGTCTCACAATTTTTAAGCTGTTCCCAAAATGGCTTTTTACCGCCGTTTTTCATCCTTTACGCCGCATAAAATGCCAAGCCAGCCAGGCGGCAATCAAAAGCCCAACGGATTTGCCACGCGCGGCGGAAAAGGCGGCTTTCTGCGCCCAACCTTCGAAGCGGCCGCAGCGGCGATTTCGCCAGTTGCACGAAATCCACCCGCTGTTTTTCCGTTGTTGCCGCGTTTTTCCCTGCCGGATTTGTGCGGCAGTGACTTTCAGCCGTGCCAGCTTGATTTCTAATTCCAGCAGTTCCGCGCCTGTTTTCTTTCCTTATTCGATGACCGGCCCTCGCTTTCGGACAGTTCGCCGCGCAGGCAGGCAATGTCGTCCGCAGGCCGTTTGGGCTGTCGGCAAACAAGCCGTTGTGCCTGCGCCAGGCTGACCATATCCGCCAAAGCAGCAGCATGACGGCAACGATGCGACCGCAGCGGCGATGAAAAATACTTTCACGGCGGTGGCATCGTCGAGCAGCCGGTTGAGGCCGAACAGGGCGGCAAACAGGGCGACGAAGAGTAAAACGGCGGAAAAAGCAGTGCCAACAGGGTACGGAAGGCGTTTTTCCGCCTGCTCGGCCCAAATCGAGATTGATGACTTGAAGCCGCAACAGAAGCAAGTCAACCCCTTGGTTCAACAGTGTTTTTCGTATGTTCGATTTCTTGTTTGATGCCCATTTTTCCTCCTTGATAGCAGAGGCCGTCTGAAAAGCCGCCGCCGAATAATGCGGGCGTTTTCAGACGGCCTGATTCGGCCGTTATCAACGGCGGTTTTGATACGCCGACCACCAATCCGGCCAGTGCGGCGAAACCCATGGCGTAATAAGGTTTTTCATGCACTGCTTCATCGGCCTGTTTGGCACGGCGTTTGATTTGCTCGCTCTGCCTCATCCTCGAATTCGCGGAATCTTTTTCGCACGGGCGGAATGCCGGCGCAGGCTTTGCGGCAGTATCGCTTTCAAACGCGCTCAATTTTTTTCTTTCGCCGCTTCCAGTTTGTCACCCTAGGCGGGTTTTCAAATCTTCTATCTCTTCGCTGCCTCTTCGACGCCTTTATTGTACAAGGCTTCAACATCGTCCATTACGGCACGGATGTCTTCCAACATGGCGGCTTTGCGGGCTTCGTAATCAGATTTTGCTCATAACATCTCCTTCTTCTCGATGGGTGGAAAGTGAAGGCAGTATAACAGACCGCTTCATGATATCTATGATGATTTATTTCAAATTCTAATAAGTTAGAGTAAAGTTTTGTATTGAAAGCAGCCTTTCTCAGGAAATATATGGCAATAAAGGCCGTCTGAAAGTGCTTTTCAGACGGCCTGTTCACCCTGATTTTGAAAAAGTTACAGGCATCAGCATGCCGCCGTTGACGTGCAGCGTTTGGCCGGTGATGTATTTGGCTTGGTCGGAAGCCAGGAACAATACTGCGTCGGCAATGTCTTGTGCGTCGCCGAAACGGCTGAGTGCGGTTTGCGCTTCAAAGGTTTTGCGGACTTCTTCCGGCAGGGCGCAGGGTCATGTCGGTGTCGATAAAGCCGGGGGCGATGCAGTTGACTCGTAATGCCTCGGCTGCCCACTTCGCGCGCCATGGATTTGGCAAAACCCATCAGGCCGGCTTTCGCGGCGGCGTAGTTGGCCTGCCCCGCGTTGCCCATCGCGCCCACCACGGACGTGATGTTGATAATGCGGCCGGAACGCTGTTTCATCATGCCGCGCAATACGGCCTTGCTGGCACGGAAGACGGATTTCAGGTTTACCTGCATGATTTCGTCCCACTCTTCTTCTTTCATCCGCATCAGTAGGCTTGTCGCGGGTGATGCCGGCGTTATTCACCGAAAATGTCGAGTTTACCGAATTCTTTTTTCAATATCGGCAATCAGGTTTTCGATGCCGTCTGCTTCGGCGGCATTTAATGCCCCGCCCTGCCCGTTCCACTGTGCCAGGCGTTCGCCGATGGCGGCTGCGCCGCTGTCGCTGGTGGCCGTGCCGATGACGGTTGCGCCCGCTTGTGCCAATGTGTCGGCAATCGCCGCGCCTATGCCGCGCGATGCGCCGGTTACCAATGCGATTTTGCCGCTCAAATCTTGTGAACTCATTTTGTTTCCTGTCGGGCTGGAGAAAGCGGACTTGATCACAAGGCCGTCTGAAAAACCACTTTCAGACGGCCTGCCGTTGTTTTAAAGATAAGGCCGCAAATCGCTTGAGGCGGAATGCCAGTCGCACGGCCCGATACCGAACACGGCGCGGATTTTGCCGCAGTCCAAACGCGAATCGGCCGGACGCTTGGCCGGAGTCGGATAATCCGCCGTGGCAATCGGCTTCACGGCAGGGATTTTCGCCAACACGCCCTGCGCCGCCGCTTCGGCAAAAATGGTTTCGGCAAATTCAAACCAGCTTGCATACGGGCTGCCGCAATAATGATAAATTCCCGCACGTTCCGCCAACTGCGCCGGGCGTGTGGCGGCGGACGATGGTAATCAGTGCGGCGGCAATGTCGGCGGCCGCGGTCGGCGCACCGTATTGGTCGGCCACGATGCCCGCTGTCGCGTCTCGCGTCCCAGCCGCAGCATGGTTTTGACGAAGTTCTGCCCGTTCGCGCCGAATACCCACGAAGTCCGCATCACCACGGCGCGGCGGCAGGCGGCCAACACCGCCTGTCCTCCCGCCAACTTGCTTTGCACCGTATATGTTTTGCGGCGCGGTTGGTGCAGCTTCGTCATAAGGCGCGCCGCCCGCACCGTCAAACACATAATCAGTGGAAATATGCGGCACAACCGCGCCGGCGGCTTCGGCGGCTTCGGCCAAATCGCGCGCACCGTCCCGATTGACGGCAAACGCTCGTTCGGCATCGTTCTCGGCTTTTATCAACCGCCGTATAGGCGGCGGCATTGATGTGTAGTCGGGACGGAAGGTTTTCCACCGCCTGCCGCACGCTGTGGCGGTCAGCAATATTGAGGGCGGAGGAATCGGGGATGGAGAGTTCGGCACAGCCTTCGAGTTGTGCTTTCAGGCAGTGGCCGACTTGGCCGCTGCCGCCGGTAATCAGGATTCGGGGTAAATGGGAAGATGGCATGACTGCAATCCGAAGATGAGAAAGCGGTATTGTAACGGAACAGGCCGTCTGAAAACGAGTTTGGAGGCAGAAAATCAGAATCCCTGTTTTGCCGCTGCCCACTTTGCGGGGTAAAATATGGCATCAGGCCGTCTGAAAAGTTTTTATTTGTTGCAGCCTTTATTTCAGACGGACTGAATATCGGGCATGAGGATGATGGTTGAATCCAAGCGGCCGCTACCTAATCCGGCTCAAAAATCACGGTGTTTCAGTCTGTCGGGCAATTCTCTTCCGCACGGCTTTGCAGCTGCGCCGCCTTGTTGCGTCTCCGACTCAATCGACACCTTTTTCCTGCGCTTGCCGCCCGAAAACCGAACCCTACCGCACCAAACGGCTGCCATTCCAAACAAAAAGGAAAACCGATGAACACCGAACAACGCACCGAACCGCAAGGCCGCCTGCTGTTGCGCACGATGGCCATGCGCCGCCGATACCAATCCCAACGGCGATATTTTCGGCGGCTGGCTGATGTCGCAAATGGATATTGCCGGCGGCATCTGCGTTTACGAAACCGCCTGCGGCCGTGCGCTGCCACCGTGGCGGCCGATAAAATCGTCTTCCACCGCCCCGTTTTCCTGTCGGCAATGTCGTCGCCTCGCTACGGCGAACTGATTAAAATCGGCAACACTTCGATGCAGATTCACATTGAGGTTTGGGTTCACTCCGCCTCCTTCGACAGCCTGAACGAACAACGCCTCGTTACCGAAGCCTTGTTCACTTACGTCGCCATCGACAAGGGACGGACAGCCCCGCCCCGTTCCGCAACTGTAAGTGCCCGTATCCGCAATCACCGTGTATTTGGTTTCGTATGCTGTGTGCCGCCTGCGGTGCCGAATGTGGAAAGCCGCTTCAGTTCCACATCGTCTGCACCTGGTTTTCAATTCCGCCAGGTGCGGCAATGCTGAAAAGAAGCGGCAAATGTTTCAGACGGCCTCCGTATCGCTCGGATACATCAGGTTCTGAAAGCAGCCTACGTTTCTATCTCAATTAACCATCACGAAAACAAATGCAGCCGCTACAGGCCGTCTGAAATATATTTTTCAGACGGCCTAACTTCAACCGGCCTGACCATCGCCTCTTTTGCTTTCTGCAATTGATATTTCGCCGAAATGGAAAATGCTATGGCGCAAACGGCATCGGCTTTTCCTTCTTTTAACGCCGTCAATCAGATGCTGTATAGAGCCCACCCCGCCCGATGCGATAACGGGTATGTCCACTGCTTCGCGTGACGGCACGGGCCCAGCTGGCAGGTTGAAGCCCTGCTTCGTACCGTCCCTGTCCATACTGGTGAGCAGGATTTCACCCGCGCCGCGCCGCTGCATTTCAAGCGCCCATTCGACCGCATCCAAACCGGTCGGGTTACGGCCGCCGTGGGTAAAATTTCCCAGCGGGTGTTTTTCCGGATTGACGGCTTTGGCATCAACAGCGACGACTATCGCCTGAGATCCGAAAATCCGGCGGCTTCATTGACCAAATCGGATGGGTAACGGCGGCGGTATTGATGCTGACTTTTGTCCAGCACCGGCATTAAGCAGGCGGCGGACATCGGCTACAGTACGCACGCCGCCGCCAACGGTTACACGAATGAAAACTTGGATGCGACTGCTTCGATAACATGCAAAATCGTATCGCGGTTGTCGGAAGAAGCGGTAATATCGAGGAAAGTCAGTTCATCTGCTCCCTCGTCATTGTAACGTTTGGCAACATCAACGGGATTGCCCGCATCGCGAAGTCCGAGAAAATTCACGCCTTTGACGACGCGGCCGTCTTTAACATCCAAGCAGGGATGATTCGTTTGCAAAGAGCCATTCGGATATACCTGTTGTCTATAAACAACTGCCCTCTCAGAGGGCGGTGTGAAAGTTTTGCGCCGTAGGAAAAACAAGTAAGGCGTTATCCTACTCCAAGAGCTTGCCGCCTAGAGGTTTTATACCACGAAGCATCCTGATTCCGCCATGCGTATCTTAGACAGCCGATACTCCATCGCACAAAACATTAGTCAAAATTCACGCGGGCAAACCGTTCCGTCTCTGCTAAATAAAAGGAGAAAGCAGCGATTTCATATTTTCCGGTTGCGACAACCAATAAAACCCATACCGCCTGCAGCAGCCAAAAACAGGGTAGTGGCAAAGCTGTTGGAAAGCCTGTTAACAGCAGTCAGTACCAAGGCGACATAAATCCACTGCACGGCAACCTCTGCCACCCAAACACCATTCATTGCCGGCAGGGTCATCGCCATAAAGCCACGGATAATCACGGCAATCACGATAAAACCCAAGCTTCGACATGAGAAATATCGCGGTCGGCCGACCAAATCATCCAAAAATCCCAAAACAAAAAAGCTTCCAACATTATTTTTATTCCTTCTTTCCCGTAATATTTTATATAAAAATCAGTTATCTATTCGCTGAGAGCGTCGGCCAATCGCTGCGCTTGTGCAAAATCAATACTGCCTTCGTAAATCGTACGACCGGTAATCGCACCGGTTACACCATCTTTCTCGGCGGCAATACGGGGCGCGTATGTCGTCCAAGTCGGTCAAACCGCCGGAAGCAATAACGGGAATACCGACTGCTTCGGCCAGCTTAACCGTTGCATCGATGTTTATCCCGCTCATCATGCCCATCGCGGCCGATATCGGTGTAGATAATGCTGTTTACCCGTCGTCGGCAAAGCGTCTGCCCAAATCGGCCGCACGGTGTTCAGTTACTGTTGCCCAGCCGTCAATAGCCGCCATTCCGTCTTTGGCATCGATACCGACGATATATGTCCGGCAAACTCCCCGGCAGGCCCGCGGCACTAAAGCCGGATTTTAACTGCCGCCGTACCGATAACAACGTCTGTCAGTCCTAAGGCCAGATATTTTCGATAGTCGCCAAATCACGGATACCCTCCGCCCAGTTGGACAGGGGAATATCGGCCGCCACCGCCGCCAGTATCTCTCGGATGGCTGGAAATTTTTGGCCTCGCCGGCAAAGGCACCATTCAAATCAACCAAAATGCAGCCGCCTCGCGCCCTGCTGCTGCCAATGCAGGCCATATCCGCCGGTTGGTCGGAGAACACGGTGGCATCTTCCATCAGGCCTTGGCGCAGACGCTACGCAGCTGCCGCCTTTTAAATCGATTGCAGGATAAGCAGCATGGCGGTTCTTTCGGATTGAGAAAGGCCGTCTGAAAAATGCCAGATAGGCTTTCAGACGGCATGTGTTTTCATGTAAACCTCATTTTACACAAATTATCCATTCCAGTGTAGAAAATTACGCAGAAGCAATAAGCCGGCATCGTGACTTTTTCCGTATGGAATTGAGTGGCGAAGACATCATCGCGGCCGACAATGCAGGCAAACGAATCACGATAGTCGCTGGTAGCAAGTACGATTTCGAACTTTGCGGTAAAGTAATAACTATGGACGAAATAAAAACGGCTATCTTGCGGAATATCGCGGAACAGCGGATGCGATCGGTTTGATGCACGGTATTCCAACCCATATGCGGTACTTTTCAGACGGCCTCCCATCGCGGTCGCGCACATTCGCGGAAAAACGTTTGACCTCACCTGCAAAACCAACCCAATCCCGCAGTATCCCCTTCTCCACCGTGTTCGAACAAAAGTTGCGCCCCGACGCAAATACCGAAAAACGGCTTGTTTTTCAGGGCCGTCTGAAACCGCTTCGCCCAATCCGCTGCGTTGCAGTGCGGCTACAGTCGGGCATGGCGCCTTGTCCGGGAAAATGATTTTGTCGGCGGCGGCACATCTTCCGGGCGGGCACTCAACACATCTCCGTCCCTGTTCCCGCAAGCGTTCCGCGCTCACGCACAGAGTTCAAAACCGAACGCAGATTACCCATACCGTAATCGACACAACCGTTTTCATACCATCTCCTGCTATAAAACATATTTTAATGGTGGCAGGCCATATTGCATACTTATGGCAAATCTAATCATACAAGGTTGTAAAGTCAGTCGGCACAAAAGTACGGTTTTTATTTCCCAGCCCGCCAACTGAAACTTCTCCAGAATCACCACAAACTTTTAAACTAGGTGCTGTACTAGATTAGCAGATATGTTACCCTCGAAATATGAAGATAACACACTGCAAATTAAAGATACAGAAAAGAACTGCTCCGGTTTTTGTACTCCAAGTTACCGCGCGTTCTGCTGCCGATATTTTGGGTATCCATCCCAATTCGGCAGTCCTGTTCTACCGCAAAATCCGCATAGTCATCAGCCATTATCTTGCCTTGGCCGCCGATGAGGTTTTTGAGGGCCCCGTCGAGCTGGACGAAAGCTATTTTGGCGGACGGCGTAAAGGCAGACGTGGTCGCGGTGCGGCAGGAAAAGTGGTTGTCTTCGGCATTCTGAAAACGCAACGGACGGTGTCTATACCGTTGTCGTAGATAATGCCAAGTCTGATACTTTGATGCCTGTTATCAAACAGAAAATTATGCCGGACAGCATTGTTTATACCGATAGTCTCGACACGCTATGACAAGCTAGACGTGAGCGGTTTATCCATTACCGCATCAATCATTCTAAAGCGTTTGCCGACCATCAGAACCACATCAACGGCATTCGAGAAATTTTTGAATCAGGCAAAACGCGTCTTGCGCAAATACAACGGAATCGACCGCAAATCTTTTCCGCTATTCTTGAAAGAATGCGAATTTCGGTTTAACTTCGGCACACCAGTCTCAACAGCTTAAAACTCGCGTGGATTGGTGTGGAATTTAGGCTAATCTAGTACAGCCCCTTAAACTATTTACCCATACCGTCAAAATCGCAATCCACACCTTTATTGATCTGCATGATACCGTTTTCAGCAAAACTCTACTCAAAAACGAGGTATTTCAATTATTAAATAATTAAACCAAACGTACATCAGTATAACAGCCTTGAAACCATTTTAGTTCAAGGCGTTATATATTAAAAACTGCTGGAAATTAGCTATGGTGGGCGGGGAATTGAACCCACTGGCCCGTAACCAGTATGTGTATAGACAAACGCCCTTGACTTTAGGGCGTTTTTATCTGTTCATATACTACTGGCTGCAGTCATTTGTGCACGATGATGTGCCAAAAGCCAACGAGGGTATTCTCATCGATACTCAAATCGATCAATGCAAGAAAACTAAAGAGCTCTGTGCCAGTGCTACAGATTTTCCGCGACAAACATATCAAAGATACCGAGCAACGCAACCACTACAACACGAACTAACTGAACTACTACACCGTTGGTATACCGTCTTTTTGAGCTGACTGAACTCCGGATAAGCCGACTCAGACAGCAACTTCCTACTTTCAAACGGCTGTCTGGCAATGGTGAACGGAAACAAACCTTGTTCATTGAGCTCGATAAACTGCTTTTTGCACCAAGTATCAAAAATCTCTGCCACCGACATTAATAGCACCTCAATTAACATAAGTAATTGTTACCTATATTTTATTAACATTAACAAATTCAATTTCCTATTACCTTCTACGCAAATTTGTCTCTCTGAGACCTTTGCAAAATACCTCTTCACCTTTTTCTGCAACTGCCGGCTGTCAGACAACCTTGCTTTTCTACCTCAATACCGCTTTTTGATTGCCGATTTGGTCTCGGTAATCTGCCCTTTGCCCGCAGGTATGACTTTCTGCATCGGTGCGGATATGCTGTGAGGAGCTTAAAGTGACTTTTAACCCGGCATGCATCCCAGTCGTTGCCGGTGGTGGTACAGATACCGTTTGCACCGATGTGCGGACCTGATTTTATCAGCCGCTGATGGACCAGGTCCGGATAACGCCAGCGATGCCCTACATCGGCATACGGGATGATTGGAATCTTGTCCGCTCAATCGGTGCTTGATTAGGCTCAACAGATGGGGAAGTGTGCCTGACCAGGTTCTCCAGTTAGTGAATTTTGCCAAGGTCTCGGGCAGAAACCACTTCAAAAATATCAATCCATTGATATTTAATATTATTTCTACTTTTATATTAAAAACCATACTATGCTCAGCATTAACAAGACCTGTTCCATTACATGAATACACTTGTGGCCATCGTGCTTTTAGTAGAGACAACCAGCCCACCCAACCAGTGACCTGTTATTCACCTCAGTGAACAAAGGCTTTTCTACGTTTCAAACCGCCATATGAGTCTGCCGCTGATATTCATCCTCCTTTTGAGAATGGGCTGAAAAATTTTTAGGGCTTTTTACTGCTAAGATGGTTGGTACCGATATAGGCAATAGATACGTACCTGACATTGTTGCTTATCCCAACAGTAAATCACCCGCCACGACGCAGTATGGAACACACAATCTGCCGTGGACAATGGATTAACTAAAAGCCGCTTAAAGGCGAACTTTAAATTTGGAGAAATGCAAACAGAAAGACGACTCAGGTTACCTGATGTCCGCCACATGGTCTGGCTACGGCACTACGACCACTTACTGCAAGTCCTAATTACTCATATGGAGGATTGAATATGCTGAACCAAATCCAGTTGAAACGTTACGCCGAATTGTCAGGCTATACAGAAAAGGCTTTAAGGGACAAAATCAGCACCGGTGTTTGGGTAGAGGGACTCCACTACTACCGTGCGCCCGACCGCCACATCTTAATCAACGTAAAAGAGGTAGAAAAATGGCAACGAAACGAATACCAACCGGTGTAGTTATCCGCGATCGCAGTATCAAAATATGGTTCATGTATCGGGGTCAACGATGTTGGGAAAGCCTGCCGCTCAAGCCCACCACCGCCAACATCCGGCACGCTACTAAACCCGGGAAGAAGTATGCACCCGAATCGCCATCGGCGTGATTCGACTCACGCCGAATTCTTCCCCGATTCCAAACGGGCGGAAGAAACGGAGCACAGCCCCACCTTTCCGTGATATGGCTGAAGCTGGCTAGCCACCGTTAAACAGCTATCGAGAAACCGTAGCATCACTCCCGCCAATACTCCATGAGTGCTAACCACCTGTCGCCTTTGTTAGAAGGCATTGCCGCAGGTACGACCGTCTATGCCGACAAGGATACGACAGTAAGGAAAACCGTGGCAACATCTGAAGAACATCGCTGCCGGACGGCATTATGCGCAAAGCCCACCGCAACCGTCCGCTGACGGAAGTGCAAACCAAACGCAACCGATATTTGTCGAAGACCCGTTATGTGGTCGAACAAAGCCTGGGACGCTGCACCGTAAATTCCGCTATGCCCTGGCGGCCTGTTTTGGTCTGCTCAAGGAGTCGCGCAAAGCCATCTGAAGGCGATGTGTTTGAACCAGTTGAAAAGCCGCCAGCAGGCCAAGTGTGCCTGTTGCCGCCCAGGGGTGGCCCGGATACCTGATTATCGGGCATCCGGGAGGATTATGGGTATTTGGGTAAAATCAGGAGTGATTGGGGCGGAAACAGACGAAAACCTGTGTTTGGGCGTCGGCTGTCGAGGGAAAGGCTTTTTGCAAAGGTCTCTAACAGTATTGTTTACACTTTTGATTTTTGCTGAAGACTCAATTACAGCTACCCGGCATTATCAAGAATGTCGATAGGCACAGGAAACCCACTCTGTTCTTGACAACACCGGATAACTACTCAAAAACTATTTCAGCAAAAATAGAAGCTTTTCAGTAGCGGAGTGTAGACAACGCTACTGATTTCTACAGCCTTCGGAGGGTGGCATACTTTTTGGTGATTGGAGTAACAAAGCTAAAAAGACATCTTTTCAGAAATGAGGGCTGATACTGACTCTTTCTCCAAGAGACATCGGGGTTTGTTAGTAATTGCTGGAAACCGTATCTAATGCGGTTAGGATGTCTGCATAATACAAGCTGATGAACTCTCTTTCACGGCAGAGTTATCTAACAATCTTTTTCAATAACCGCCAGCAACAATCAAAGACAGATTGGTATCACTAATTTTCTTTCTCTGTCCGTATAGTCCTCCTTCAACCTGTCCATTTCTTGTTCCAACAGTGAAAGTTTTTCTAGACTATCCGAGTGCTTTTTCTTCTGAGCATGATCAACCCAAGTCTTCCTGGGGAGGATGCCACAAGATCATCTCAGCATAGGACTCAGTGAACTTTGTTGGCTGCAATCATCATATCTGCAGCTTCCATCTGTCGGATGGGTTTCATTTTTCGAGGATCGAAACGTATCTTGTGCCAGATGCTTGTCTGCGAGTTTCGCGGCTACTTGGCGTGATATCATTCAGCAAATTCAACTTGCTTTCGATTCCGGATAAGTTGATATTCAGGGGTTTTGGCAATCTTTCCTTGGTATGCCTTTTTGCCAATTGCACGGCTGATCATCCGGTATTCCTGAATTGGGCTTAACCGGTTAATTTGCCGGTTATAGGTAAACTCTTCATCGTCTGTGGACAGCAGACATACTACCGTGTCGATTCCTAGTTCTTGCAAGGCAAGCAGACGGAGATGCCCGTCCAGTAAGAGGTATGACCGTTTTCTTCATAAACAGCCAGCGGCTCAATAACACCAATTTCCCCTACTGAGGCCAAAGGATGCTTTTTGAACTTCACGCTCTCCGTATCCCTTCGGGAAGGGGCATGGTTTGAATATCTTTTGAGCGCGATGTTCTTCAATGATGCTTGAAAAGCATAAGCGATGTGTTTAGGCTGATTCATTGATATATGTTTCCTATAATGTTCAGCATTTCACTGAGGTTCTCAGGCATATCTACGGATTCTTTCTCGCCCGAAGCTGTGCGTTTCTGAAATGATTATCCCCAAACAAACGATTTAACCCAGAATAGAATGATCAGCAGCTGTTGTCGGCAAAATTCAGGCCTGTGTTGCCATCAACTGCGTCGCTTAATCTCATCTCATACATTTGAAGTAGCTTCTCCCTTATTGATAGGTGTGTATTACGCCTCGGAGTGAAGTGGTAAGTTTTACCATCACGCTTTCTCTGTTGGATCAGTCTCCCGATTTTGGCAATATCTCCGCGCTTTTAGCTTCTGTTGTTGGTAGAGATCGGATAAAGCTGTTTGAACTCTTTTGCACGAAATATCGACAGCAACGTCAATCGGCAACAGTTTTTCTACGCCTTCCGCAATCAGGCGTACCCTCACCTTCTCGCAACAAAATGTAAAAATTCCCCGCATGTATGCTTTGATGAAGGCCCAATCTTTCGTGTGGAAATATCTTTTTCGGAATATCCGACGTTCATAAGCAACAACACCTGAATGGCAGACAGTATTTCCAAACTGGTGTGCTTTACGTCCATAGCAATATTTTCAGCCAGGCTGATACTACTCCTTTCGTCACCACTAACCTCCACAATGTGACACGGTATGTGCTCTTTCACCTAGCTCTGGGCAGGCGGTCAATCTTCCTTTCGCCGCATAACAGGCCATGTACCATTGTTCTCCATCCAATATCGATTTGGTAACGGTAATCGGACGCTTTGAGACCGACTGCCGCGATGCTGGCGACCAATTGGTTAAACACTTTGGGACTCCTACTGCGTGGATTCAGGACCTTTGACTCGATTGATCGGTAGTGCTTTGGAATCACCATCCTCATAAAATTGCCCTCCTTAATCAATCACTCGTTTACCATGGCACGACTCAAATCTTTATGGTGATAACAACAATCCCAGTCAATTGGCTTTGTTCCATCAACTTTACTTTGAGCATCAATGTGGGTCGCGAAGTAGATAGTAATCTACTATTTTCTCCGCCGTTTCATCCAGCCGCACAGCTATGGTCAAATCAGAGCAAGGCTACTGTCAAAACGTGCAGAAACCAGCGTTTGGTACCAGCATCGGTTATCCGGACAGCGTGCCAGCACTAGAGAAACACTCCTGATTAATATAGAGTAAATCGTTTTCCGGAATGTGATACCGCAGCTGCTCAATTTCTGCAATCGTCTCGCTCAACCAGATCTGCGCGAGTCCGTCTCAAGGCACGATTGATTTTCAGATAGCGATAGTCTCGGCTGGGTGTACAACCCACTTCCCGATAGCTCTAAGTAGGCTTCCGAAGCGGCTACGGAACATACTGCTGGAAGGGCAATCTGCGGCTTCATCAATGATCAAACCAGACAGTTTGCCGTTAGCCCGGAGTAGCTCCTTTAATTTATCCAGCATTTCTTCATTGCTCCAATGCGCTTTCTTTTGGTAGATAATGCTTTGGGCAGCATTGAATAGTACGTAGGGAAACAGCCGCTGAAAGACTGAATTAGGCTGCACTCCATTGTTCGGAGGCATTCTTGCCTTTATGTGAGCTTGAAGGGCGAATAGCCGCTTTTCGTCTGCAGACATTATTGCCGATGTATTTTTCTGGGTTAATCAGGATTTGATGCACAACACACCTCTAGTCCAAGAGGTGCCACGGTCGGTCGTAAATGTGCTGTCTGTTTAAAATCATCAGCTATCGCCCGTTCGCTCATGCAAATGAAGTCCGCGTAAATTTTCCGGATAACGGCCTGTTCATGTTCCGGGCCGGGAACCAGAATTACCCTCGTCGGTTTGGATACTCTTGCGTTCCCCGGCCTTAAGCTCACACTTGGCTCGCCTGTTCTCGTCACCAACAAGCGGCGCAATCCGGTACCCTGCAGTAGCCACCTTGTCGAAAACCGAGCCTGATCAAGCTTTTCTTGCCCGAGAAAACCTTCTCTTGATAGTCCTTACAAAGAGACCGGCGGGAAGTTTGGCTGGAATACATCTATGATACCTGTTACTACCGGATCCAACTCTTCTGTTGCCACTGGAATCGGTTCCGCACATTTGTGCAGAAGGATGTTTTGCTGCCGACAGAGGTGTCGTAATAACTCGATCCTCAGTGGGTCAATAAAGCGTCCCTCATGGCGACTCTCGCGTCATAAACCAAAATATGACCGAAATCTGCTTTGACACGCTTCTGACCAAATCAATTAAGTTCAAGAACGATACCGTTTTGCGTCACGACTCCGCTGATGCCTTTCGTCAATAAATTCACACCAACAACGGTCAGTCCATTCTGCTGGCATATTCCGTAGCAAAAAGCTTTCTGGTTATCAGGCGAATATTTCTGATGATCCGTGGACATACGGATATACAGAACCGCTTTTGTTGTTATGTTTTGATAACTGTCCTTTGGATCCATAACAAATGGCAGGTAATTTATTGACTAACAGAATATAAAGGAACAGTTAGGATGTTGCACTCAAATAGACTTCCCTTGAAGAACATCAATGAAGATATGTGGAAAGAGTTACCTCGAGCGCTTTATACAAAGAATTGCAGAAAAATCATGCGTCACTGTCAAAAACCTTGCACATTGGACAGGTGTATCAGAGCGAACAGTCAAAAACTGGTTGGAAAGGCGAGGCCTCGACAGCTATGGCTATGATCAGGTTGACGCAGCATTCGTAAGCTTTTGTCCGGTCAAATCGTACTCACCAGATCTGTTTAAGCGAAAACTTGAAGGCGGCAATGGAAAATCGTGTGTGTGAATTCAAAAGTTTTCTTGGCTTCATCAGAAGCATATCTGAGAGACTGATGTTTCTAGGAAACAGGCATCTCCCTGAAGGATATGCCTGTTTGTGATTTCATAATGCAGATCACCTTTAGAGCGATCTAGTGTCGAGTAAACCGAACTATATTTAGGTATCTCCTAGGTAGATACTTCTTTTCCCTACTTTCAATCAATTTTCTCCATTGATATAAAAGACAAAAGTATTCAAAGTCATAACAGTTACATCCATCTCAGTAAATTCGTTAAAAATATTTATCTTATCTTTTGTTATGGAAATTGTGTGAGCATTGCCCGTACCCTTCCCAAATTTCTAGCCTTACCGTTTTGGGACTTGACTAATATTGTCTCATTATTAAATCAACAGTATCTTCTACTCCCATGACATCTTCTTCCAGAAAAATCTGCAAAATCATCATCAGATAATTTTAAATTGTTACGTTTGACCTGCAGATGTTATTACCATCTATATAAAAATACACAAAATCCTTAATAAATCGGATATGCTGTATTAATCTAATATCCTTTTGATTAACATATCTTGAGATTACAACAACACCGCTAGTTGATACCCAGAAAATTTATTTCCACAATACAACCATTATGTGATATGCACTTTTAATCTCTCAGAAAATTACTCGGCTTCGAGACCATGTTTTGTAGGATAAAACGATGAAGCTATCGTAATCCATTTTCCTTTTGTGGAACTGCATCTCAACATTTCCTACATATACCCCATGTAGATTCTGTTTCTGAGTAATATCTCGTAATTCTTGCTCTAGTATTACGCCCACTGATCCTTCATGATGAAACTCCCGTAGCTGCTGCCCTTTTTACGATTAATTTCCTACGAAAAATATGTTCCATATTAATTTGAGATTGGCAACTCTTGCATGGAAGCAAGCCCATGAGTTATCTATCCACCTGATTGGATTAGGTGCGTACTCATAGAAATCATCGCTACCGGCAAATCCAATCGGATCCTGACTCACAAACCGCCCGATTTCAGGGTCGTAACAGCGGAAACGGTTGTAGGTGCAGCCCGCTTTTCTTCGTCGTGGCCACTGTCCTTGGAAGCGGAACGGGATGTCGGCTTTCCGTTATTTAACCGGCTTCAACGTTGGCAGCACGGTGTCCCAGATGGCGAGATTTTCGCTTCGGTTGCGACCCGTCCCTTCCGCACGGTCCGCCGAATTTCATCATGATGCGCGGGTCGCCCGTCCCGTTCCCATATCAGCATGTATTTGTTGTCCTGCCATTTGATCAGCTTTTTCCGTGCCGGACATGCCGTTGATGTCGCGTTTTGCCTTGGCGGATGGTGCGGCAGCCGGCGGTTTTGAAGATTTTCGCCACGCGCTCGGAGACGAGGTCGCGTTCGGAGCAGGGTCGGCCCGCCCGGCTGCAATACCGCGCCGTGCAGCATTTCCAGACGCATGCGCCTGAAAATGAACCTCAGGTGTTTCACACCACTGAACTGGCCTTCTGCAGCGGTGTGCGTACCAGCGAGCCTTCATCGCCTCACTTCGGTAGGACATCGACTTCCAGAGGCAGTGCGTGCGCGTAAACAAAGCATCGTGGCTGGCAAGCTGAAAAGTACTGAAAACCCGACAGCTATCGAGACATCGAGCTCACAGCCGCGCCTGGAAGCCTCTCACGTAGGCAATGGCAAAGCACAGGGCTGGCAAAACGGATACGTTTTCATCAATCCGAAAACCGGCAGCCCGTTTGAGAACGACAAAGTGCCGTGGAGACCATGGCAGCACGCAATAACAAAATAGCGGGTAAGGCACAGGAAACCCACAACACCCGCCATACATTTAAGCCACACTCAATCCCTCATGGCCGGAGCCAACCCCATGTAGAAGTGCCCGGCAGATGGGACACAGCACCATGAAGATACTTTGAAAACTATTCGCTGGATTGACTTAGCTGACAAGCAGCGTGAAAAGTCTAAAATCGAGCAGCTTTTGATGGAACGTGCCAATGGTGTGCCAAAAACACAGGAAATGAAGATAAGTATAGGATACTTATCGGATATCTTGGTGGAGGCGGGCCTTCCTACTTTGAGTTTAACTTATTGATTTATATAAAATCACATTTTCCAACCTTGGAAAAAGTTACCCCCAAAAGTTACCCCATAATCGCTTGGTAGGGTGTTTTTGCCCCTGCTGTTTTGGGCCGTATTTCGCGGCGTTTAGTGTAGGGAAATCTTCGCATCTGCAACATGGGGCTGAAAAATCGACGGCCTGAATGCAAGCGCTCAAGGTTTTCAGGCGAAGGGTCAAAACAGCTTTATGCCCGCGTGCCGCATATCCTTCACGTTGCGGGTAGCCAGTGTCAGGGCTCAGCTGCTTGGCCGTGGCCGCTATCCATGAATCGTTTTCAGGGGCGCGGTCGGGATGTGCAGGCGGGCGCATATTCCCGCCGTTTCTCGTCTATCGGCAGGATGCGGCCATTGAATGCGGCTTCGATTTCCGCTCCAGCCATTCCCGCAATATTGCGCCCTGTGCAGGGTCTTTGCGCTCCATGCCCAAACGCCCCTTTCCAGCTCCATCATGACAATTACGCTGGTGTACAGGCTGGGGCTGGTTTGCTCCAGCCATGCCCTCACGTTGCGGGTGCATGCGCGCGGGGCGGCGTGTCTCGCTGATAACGTTGGATCCAGCAGGTACATGCTCAATCCTCCCCAAATCAACAGGCGGTTTTGCGCGGTGCTGCGCGGCGGTATTTCCAGCCCACGCCTTCCAGTTTGGCGGCCAGCTTGCGGTGGGGCTTAGTGCTCCAATGCGTTTTGCAGCCCGCCAGCAGCCGCCGATATTCATCATAGCTGATTAGCACATGGCTCATCTTGCCGCGTCGTAATGAAGACAGGGCGGTAGTCGCCTGCTTTTGCGCCTTGCTGGGTGCTGGTTAAATTTCTGCTTCCGATAGGATAACATGATTGACTCCCTTGTGGCTATGTGCCTATTGATGGGTATTGTTGCCTATACAGGCAAGCCCTCGGCCCTCAATCCGCCCGCAAAAAGTCAATTTGCATGGGGTTAATTCATAAACTGCCTGCCCGTCATCTGCCCGCTCCCCCAAAACCGTATATATAAAAACGTCTGGTTACCGTGGTTACGGGTTACCGCGCCTGTAAGCCCTGTGGTTATTGGGTTTGTCGCAACCACACAAAATCTTTACATGCTTACCGCTGGTTACCGCCCTCCCATTTCGGGCATAGCACATGAAAAGAAACGGGTAACTCACTGGTAACCACATGGTAACCAGTAAAATTTATGTATTGTGGTTACCGCTTTTTCGTGTTTTTATTATTTATATTCATGTGGTTGTAAATGTAAAGTTTTGTGGTAAACCACGGTAACCACTACTTTTCTCGCGCGTATATAGGTCACGGTGGCGGTTTAAATGCCCGTTTCGTAGATATGCCGCTTTCCTGCGCCGTGGCTGCGCTTTTTAGGTGGGGTAGGTGCTTTTGTGTAGGTTGGCATGATCTGAAAGGCAGAAACGCCGTCCGTGATGCTTCTAGGCTGCCTGCCGTGCGTTTTGGGGTGTCGGAATGCAGAAAAAGGCCGCCTGTTGTTTCTCAGACAGCCTTTGTTTATGCTATTAGCTTTGTTGGTGTGATTGCTTTTGGCTACCCGCTCACACCATCATCTGCAAATTGGATAGCCTCAAAGCCGAAGACACTGCCCGGGCAGCCGTTAGGGCATTAAAGGCACATAAAGACAGGGTGCACACCATCACCATGGATAACGGCAAAGAGTTCTACCAACACACCAAAATAGCCAAAGCATTGAAGGCGGAAAACCGCCCTATTGTAATTTATATGACATAGGTCATTTATAAATAGGTATACTATATATATTAAATATAAAGAATACCTTTTTGAAAAAGGCAACGGGCTTTTTCAAAATAACTCGCTTTTTGGATCATCACATATTTGCATATCAAGCATCGTTCATTTTATGAAAAATAGATGACGCGTCTGTTCTTTTTCCAGCATAAGAAAAATTCTGGCAGGCAGCAGAAATTCCTATCAAAATTCCAACAACCGCATACCAGATTCCTCAATCAAAAGTGTCACGATCGTATCTCACCATGTAAAAGTTGGATCAGGTGCATTGATTGGCAACTCGATCGAACAGTACCCTGAATCGTCAAAGAACCCTGTTACCTTCGAGACCACCGCGTCGTCCCGCCTATCCCTGTTGTCCATGTTCAAAGCCGTCCTGCTCGGACAATGGCACAGCCTTTCCGATCCCGAACTCGAACACAGCCTCATCACCCGCATCGATTTCAACCTGTTTTGCCGTTTTGACGAACTGAGCATCCCCGATTACAGCACCTTATGCGCTACTGCAACTGGCTGGCGCAAGACGACACCCCTGTCCGAATTGCTAAAACCGATTAACTGCCAACTGATCGAGAAAGGCCTGATAGAGAAAGCATCCGCCGCCGTCACTGACGCCACCATTATTCAAACTGCCGGCAAACAGCGTCAGCCATGAAGTCGATGACGAAGGACAAGTCAGCGGTCAAAACCACACCGAGTAAGGACAGCGATGCCCGCTGGACAAAGAAAAACGGCCTCTACAAACTCGGTTACAAACAACATACCCGTACCGATGAGGAAGGCTATATCGAGAAACTGCACATTACCCCCGCCAATACCCATGAGTGCAACCATCTGTCCCCTTTGTTGGAAGGATAGCTGAAGGTACAAACCGTCTATGCCGATAAAGCGCTATGACAGTGAGAAAAACCGGCAACATCTGAAAGAACATCAGTTATTGGACGGCATTATGCGCAAAGCCCACCGCAACCGTCCGCTGACGGAAGCGCAAACCAAACGTAACCGATATTTATCGAAGACCCGTTATGTGGTCGAACAGCTTCGGGACGCTGCACCGTAAATTCCGCTATGCCCGGGCAGCCTATTTTCGGGCTGATTAGAGTGAGTGCAAAGCCATCTGAAGGCGATGTGTTTAAACCTGTTGAAAGCGACCCAGGCTAAGTGCGCCTGTTTGCGCCTAAACAGGCGGCCCGGATGCCTGATTAATCAGGTATCCAAGGAGGATTAAGGGGTATTTGCAAAACCAGTGAGTGATTGAGGAGAAAACAGCGAAAAACCTGTGTTTAGGTTTCGGCTGTTGGGGAAAAGGAATTTTTGCAAAGGTCTCAAGTGAGAGCAAAAACTTTGAAATCTCACGATTCTCCTTCCAACACCTCATCATTTCTCGAGAATTTAGGCAAAGTCGATATTGATAACTCATTTTCATTAAATGGAACCAAATGAGAATGATTTATTTATAAAATCATTTTAAATTAATGGGTTACAATAAAAATTGATAAAATAAAAATTGACTATTCTCAATAAAATGAGTAAAATTCATCCGCAAATACAAATTTTGTATTGTGATACATCTATTAACCGCATTAAGAAAAGGAGTTAGTTATGCTAAGTAAGTCAATTACAGCAAAATTAAACGAACAAATTAATCTCGAGTTGTATTCATCAAATGTCTATTTGCAAATGAGTGCATGGTGCCATAAACATGGTTATGAAGGCGCTGCAGCATTTTTCTACTGTCATGCTGATGAAGAATTGGAACATATGCAAAAAGTTGTTTACTTATGTGAGCCGAAACCAGTGGAATGCCTTGTTAGGTAAAATTGACGCCCCCTAAACACGATTACGCCTCATTAAAAGAAGTTTTTGAAACAACACTTGAACACGAAAAACTAGTGACATCTAAAATTAATGAGTTAGTTGAGAGTACTTTTGCAGAAAAGGATTACTCTACTTTTAACTTCTTACAATGGTATGTAGCTGAACAGCATGAAGAAGAAAAATTATTTAACAGTATTGTTGATAAATTTAAACTCTTGAGAAAGTGGTACAGCGCTCTACTACATTGATCGTGAATTAAAAACTTTATAAGAATAGGAGAAATAAAATGTTATCAAATAGCGTGATTAAACTATTAAATGATCAAATGAATTTTAGAGCTTTTATTCTTCTAACTTATATTTACAAATGAGCGCCTGGTGCGAACAACAAGGTTCGAAGGAGTTTGCAAAATTTTTATCAGAGCATGCGGCTGAGGAAATGCAGCATATGCGTAAACTCTTCACTTATTTAAATGAGACTGGCGCATTGGCTATCATCACACAAATTGATGAACCAATTTATCAATTTTCATCATTGAAACAAGTACTTGAATTAACTTATGAACATGAAAAGTTAATTACCTCTAAAAATCAATGAATTAGTTGGTAGAACTTTTGAAGAGAAAGACTACTCTGCCTTTTAACTTCTACAATGGTATGTGAGCTGAACAACATGAAGAAGAAAAATATTCAGTGGAATTTTGGATAAATTAAAATCTTCTTGGTGAAGATGGTGAAAGGTTTGTTCTAGTTGATAAAGATTTAGGCGCATTAACAACAAACAACTAATCGTTCGATGAAAAAGGCTAAGTCATTATCGATTTAGCCTATATCAAAATCTAGCTACTTTTGTCTCAAAAGTGCGGTGCTTTAACGGTTCATTCTACCGCCGATTAGGTTTGAAATGCCCGCAAGACAGGCAGATATGCTTGTCTTACGGGCAGAGACCTTGCAAAATTCCTTTTCCTCCGACAGCCGAAACCTAAACACAGGTTTTCGGCTGTTTTTGTTTCAAATATCCACTGATTCTACTCAAACACCCCCTTAATCCCCCTTAGATACCTGATTAATCAGGCATCCGGCCGCCTTTTAGGCAGCTACAGGCGCACTTAGCCTGTTGGCGGCTTTTAAAAGGTTCAAACACATCGCCTTCAGATGGCTTTGCGCACTCACTTTAATCAGCCCAAAATAGGCTGCCAGGGCATAGCGGAATTTACGGTGCAGCGTCCCGAAGCTTTGTTCGACCACATAACGGGTCTTCGACAAATATCGGTTGCGTTTGGTTTGCACTTCCGTCAGCGGATGGTTGCGGCGGGCTTTTCGCATAATGCCGTCCAGCAACTGATGTTCTTTTAGATGTTGCCGGTTTTCCGCACTGTCGTAGCCTTTATCGGCATAGACGGTCGTATCTGGCTAACCAATTGTAAATTAAGCAAGAGAATTCAAAAGAAACTGCTTGAATTTTTTGTACTCCAAGTTACCGTCCGTTCCGCTGCCGATATTTTGCGTATTCAGCCTAACTCTGCCATCCTGTTCTACCGTAAAACGTATGGTCATCAGCCAATATCTGGCCTTGGTTGCGATGAGGCTTTTTGAGGGCTCTGTCGAGTTGGACGAAAGCTATTTCGGCGGACGCGTAAAGGCAGACGTGGTCGTGGTGCGTAGAAAAAGTGGTTGTCTTCGGCATTCTGAAACGTAATGGACGGGTCTATACCGTTGTCGTAGATAATGCCAAAATCCGATACTTTGATGCCCGTTATTAAACAGAAAATTATGCCGGACAGTATTGTTTATACCGATAGTCTGAGCAGCTACGACAAGTTGGACGTCAGCGGTTTTATCCATTACCACATCCACCATTCCAAGGAATTTGTCGACCGGCAGAACCACATCAACGGCATTGAGAATTTTTGAATCAGGCAAAACGCGTCTTGCGCAAATACAACGGAATCGATCGTAAATCTTTCCCGCTGTTCTTGAAAGAATGCGAATTTTGATTTAATCTCGGCACACCGTCCCGGCAGCTAAAAATCCTGCGGGATTGGTGTGGAATTTAAGGCTAATCTAGTATAGCCCCAAATATTTTTGGATTGCGACAAACAGATTTTGAAGCGGTCGTGCACGCCAATGTCAGTAAAAGCTGCGCTTGTTCCAGCTTGTGTGTAACGGCTATGCTGCTTGGATTCGTAGTTTCAAGTGCAACACTAGGGTACCAGTGGTTTGAACAGATTCAAGAATAAACACTTGGCGTTTCGTAGCCAAGTGTTTTTCTTGGCCGGTGGTTTAACTCATCTTGAACCCTGCGTATCTCCCGATTACTGATGTTTCGAAATCGGTTTGTTTGGGGAAATATTGGCGGACGAGTCCGTTGGTGTTCTCATTCAGCCCTTTTTCCCAAGAATGGTAAGGGCGGCAAAAATAGGTTTCCGCCTTCAATGCTTTGGCTATTTTGGTGTGTTGATAGAACTCTTTGCCGTTATCCATGGTGATGGTGTGCACTCTGATTTTATGTACCTTTAATGCCTTAATGGCTACTTGAGCAGTGCTTCGGCTTTTAAATTCTTCAATTTGCAGATGATGGTGTAGCGGGTAATACGTTCGACTAAGGTCAATAACGCGCTTTTTCTGATCCTCTGCCGATGATGGTGTCGGCCTCCCACCGCCGATGCGGGTTTTCTGGTCGACGATAGCAGGTCGGTTTTCATGCCGACGCGGTTGGGCACTTTTTCTCGGTCCATGTGCTGCCGTAGCGTTTGCGGTAGGGTTTGCTGCATATTCTGAGATGTTGCCACAAAGTGCCGCCGTTGCTTTTGTCTTGGCGAAGGTAGCGGTAAATGGTGCTGTGGTGGAGTGTTATCCCGTGGTGTTTGCGCAGGTGGCGCATACTTGTTCGGGGCTGAGTTTGCGCCGAGTCAAGGGGTGTCGATGTGTTGAATCAGCTGCGAATCGAGCTTATAGGGTTTTTCGCCGGCGTTGTTTGGTGTCGGCTTTGCCGTTGTGCTTTCTCGGCGCTGTATTGCTGCCCGCAGTACAGTGCCGCTTGATTTCGCGGCTGATGGTGCTTTTGTGGCGGGTTGCTGTTTGGCGATTTCAGTGACGGTGCGGTGGCGGGACAGGTATTGGATGTGGTATCGTTCGTCTCGGGTCAGTTGTGTGTAGCTCATGGCAATCTTTCAGTAGGAGGCCGTATGCTACCGCATACTGGCCTTTTTCTGTTATGGAAAGTTGCACTCAAATGCGAATCCGCCCTGCTTTTCTTTTTGCAAGCGATCAAACATCACCTATGTACCGTAAGCAAAGCCATACGCTCATATGTACTACCTTTTTTTTCAAGATAGCTGACGTGTTAAACCAGTTAGTCAGATATTGCAGCACAAACATATTGAGATATCCAGCACGGCTTGTTCTGCAACAACGCTGATTCATCTTGTATCTTTCCACCTTACTTCGCAGCCCCACCTGTAATAAATTCCCTCAAAAACTCATCAATCCGTTTATTCAAAAAAATCATGCGCTCTTCATTGAAATAAACTTTTGCTTTTTCTCTGTCGACCGTCTCTTTTAAGCTGTCTTTCAGCCTACCCAAATCCAAATTCTCCGGTGTATTTCCTTGCCAGCATTGCGCGGAGTAAATCGCTGTCCAAGCTTAAATTTTGATAACTTTCTCCATTTTTATCGTTGGCATCTTTTGTTTGTAATCGGCGATGTAGTCGCTCAATGCCAAACTCGGGTCAAGCTCAATATCTCCTGACCGCACATCGTGTAAAAACAGCTCGGCAAATTTTTGATCTTCCTTGAAAGCGTGGCGAAAAGAGTGGTGAAGTTCTCAAGTGCTGCCGCTTCTTCCATGCTGCCAATTGCTTTGAGCCATTTCTCAAAACGGGCATTCATATAATTTTTGATCAATCTTTATCGGTTTCGATTTCACTGATATACGAACGCAAATCAAATGGCACTTCGTCGCTACCCCCACCGCCGCCGCCAGGTTCTTCTTTAAATAAATCTCTATAACGTGCCAGCAGTTTATCGTAGGTCTCTTGATCGAAATCGAGTGTGGCAGTGATCACGCTGTCGTCTTCCCGCATCACGTCATAGCTTAATCTTTTTCCCACACAAAGCCGAGCAGCCGCGCAGCCTGCAAGGCGTCGTTGAGCTGATTGAATAATTTGACAAACTCGCGCAAGCGGTGGCATCATCAGGATTGGTTGCAAAATCTGCCACTTCCGCACGTTTGAAAAATATCGGCAATATCGGCAAAGCAAACATTCATTTTGTCGATGACCTTATCCGTTATCCACAAATAAACCCATTGGACGGTCGCCCGAATAAAGTTTACAGCACGCTCAATGTTTTGTTGCATCGTGTGCGGCTTGCGGTAATAGCGGATTAAACCAAAAGGCTTTATCGGTTTTGTCGCATAAGCGATTGGTGCGGAAAACGCCTGAATCAGTTGGCGTAGTCCAGAATCTTGTCCAAATAGAGCGTATTGAGCTATTTGCTGTCGAAGCCCGTCAGCATCTGATCGACCACAATCAACAAATCCAGCTGTCGTCGGGTTTGATTCTTTTATACGCATTGATATGCGATCAACCTGTCGGACAAGTCCGTTTTTAAATTTGGCGTAAGCGGCATAGCCGAAACTCGTGCCGAACTGGCGTTGTAATCGGCCAGGATTTCCGCAATCCCATGCTTCCTTGTCGCTGCCCTGTCCATCATTGAGGATATTCGGATCGAAAAGAGCGCTCGCTTCAGCCCGAGTTTCTGGCTTTAATTAAGCGATAATAATCTGACCGCTTCGGGAATCGAGCTGGTGGCAAAAATGGCATGATATCCTGGCTGAGTCGCTGCCAGTTTTTCCAGCATATCGTCAATCACCGCATTAACATGTTCCGATTCTTGATACTGTACATTAGAGCACATAATCCTCACGCCTTTTTGATATTTGCCATTCTCATCATACTTGCCCGCCACATCGGCACATCGTTCATAAAGCGGTTGTAGATTTCTTTTCTTTTTATCATCGGCAAATACTCGCTTTCATCTGCTGCTTTTGCCTCCCTGTAAAAGCAACGGCTCTGCGTAAATCGCTGTCTTTAAAGGTGCGGATATGGAAGGTGAAAGCCCAGCACATATTTCATCACGAATGCCGTCTGCAATGGAATAGCGGTGTAATTCATTGCCGAAAACCGTGGCAGTGGTTGAATGGCATTTTCTTCTTCAATTGGCGTGCCGGTAAAAGCCAAAGAAAAGCGCATTGGGGAAGGTGTACTTACTGGTGAGCAACATATCGCCAAAAGTGGTGCGGTGGCTTCATCAATAATAAACACCAGCCGCTTGCCGCTGACTTTGCTTTTCGATGTCAGCCTCATTGACTCCTTCTTCCGCCTTGATATTACTCATTTTTGAATGGAGGTAACGATCAAGCGGTCGCGGTCTTGTTTGCTTTTTCAGCTGGCGAGCAAAATGGCGGTGTTTTTCCGTTGCCTCGCATCGTCCTACTGTCGGCAAAATTCGATATTCCTCCAGCGATTGCTTGCCCAGCTCAATACGGTCGAGCAGCAAAAATCACCTTATCCGCATCTTTGCGGCGGCTGATTAACTGCGCCGATTTAAAACTCGACATCGTTTTTCCCGAGCCTGTGGTATGCCAAATATAGCCGCCGCGCTGATTGCCCGAAGTCCAATCTGTTTTTGCCACCGTGTCGGCAATTTTGTTGACCGCATAATACTGATAGCTGCGCAACACTTTCAGCTGTCTCGTCTTTCGCATCGGCAATGGTGTAATCGCCGATAAACTGATGCGCCATCGGAATCGAGAGGAAATGCGTCGCCACCTTATCCCATTCGTTCATATACACATTATTGAAATCCGCCCAACGGAAGTAAAACGCAGGATTTAATGGACCGCCGGTATTGGCAAAATAGCGGCTGATTCTTCCGCGTCATCGCCACAAACACCTGCACCAGGCTAAAAATACCCGAAAACGCGCCTGCCTTATGGTATCGCTCAATTTGATAGGTCGCTTGGCTGATGGGCACGCCTGAGCGTTTCAGCTCAATATGAAACATCGGCATCCCATTAATTAACAACATCAAACTGCCGCGCTGCTTAGGTATAACCGAACGAGGAGTAAATTGGGGCTGCTGGGCAATTTGATAGCTGGCTTTACCGGCAGAAATTTCCTCACGGTCAAAAATATCCAGCGACACTTCCTTGCCGAAATGACGGCTTGCCTCATTTTCGCGCTTTGATGGCCACCGTTTTGCCGTTGATAAAGCCGTCTTAGCGCATAAGGCGTTTTACGCCTGCACCTGCCCAAAATCTGATTCATTTCCGAGCGGATTAACGGCACATCGAGCTTGTCAATGTGCTGATTAGTTTTATTCAAATGCGCCCGCCAGTTGCAATCAAGTCTTCTTCGGTGGGTGGCGCAACACTCTTTTCCCCAGCTTTTTGGTGGCCAGCAAGGCACCAGTGCGTTTTCAAAATCAGCTTTATTAAACATTCTTTTTCTCCGTAAGGCGCTACTATAATTTTTCAGACGGCTCAATCATGGGCAGGAACGCCCGCCTACACCAGTCATCGCCGCCAACAGCCCTTTTTGAGTTGGTTTAATTTTTCGACTTCTGCTGACTGTAAGGCAATGGTTTCGTCCAGTTGGCGGAAGAAATTACGATGGCGGTTTGTTCTTCCGGATGTTTAGGAATCAGAATTTCTGTTCATTTAAATCGCCAATACTTAAGTTTCCAATGTCCATTTCCACCTGCTACGAAAAATGCTGAATGAAATCTAAATACTCAAGCAGAACTCATTGAGGCATTTAAAAAAATAAAGGATTTTTCTGTTCTTTCTACAGCATAAAAACCACCATGAACTGCTGGTATAGATGTTTGAATAATTGCATGTTTACCAACTAAACGAGAAGAACCATTTGCCGCCGTAATTAAAAATATCTCCATTCTGAGCTAAGGGAATATTGACCGCACGTTCGCACACAAAAACATCATCGTTTTTTTCTCAATATAATATTCTTCATCAATATTAGAGGAGCGCAAAACACGAATACCATTTTTGGGAAATATCTAATGGTGAATATGTTAAACCTCTACGCAGTTCGGCTACCTCACTGAATTTTCTACATTCCCATTCCCCTCAAACCCTTTTAAAGCGGATTTTCGGCATTTTTTCACCGTTTGCGGGGAACATTTTTACCAGCATTGCCTTTTTAAGCTGACGGCTTTTTCCAATACCGCACGGCTCTCGGCGATTTGGCTGTCTAAACGACGGAAAAATTGCCGATTTGAGTTTGTTCGTTTTTGTTCGCAGGAAAAGAGATTGGCATTTCCGCAAAAACATCGTTTTTGATAGAAAATCGGTCAGACCTTGCTCCTGTATCACCATTCAAATGCATGAAATGATGCCATTGATTACCTTCAAAATATTGTTCCAAATAAGAAGGTTTAATTTCATCATTTAGACGAAATACATACTAAAGCGGAGAGCATTACACCTGTTCTTCCTAGTTTATTTCGCTTTATTGGACCAACTGAGCGAAGCTAGAAATTCTTGGGTTGTACACAAAAATCGTCAGGCTGTACAACATAATAACCACCTATATTTTCTGAATTTGAAATTGATTTATCAAAGAAATCTTGCTGGCTGATAATTCCGAATTCAGCGGAATTAGTAAAAGTTTCCGCATATTGATAAGCGATATTTTTCTTTCACTTTGAAAGCAATCTCCCCAACTTCCTACATTCCCATTCCCCCGTAAACCCTTTAAACCGCAAACGTGGCTCTTGTTGCTTTATTCATCTTGTCCCTTAGCCTTTCAAAAATTGCCTCGCCATGCGGCAATACCCTGCAAATCAAACTGCTGCCGGTGAGATCACTCATCATTTGCGCCAGTGCGGCGGCGCTTTTCCTGTTTGCGTTGGCTGATATGCTGATAGGTGTCGGCATATTTTTCGCAAAGTGCGGTCAGTTTTTGGCTAAATTGCGCCAGCATGTTTTCAGGCAGCATGCATCATCGCGCACTGAGCGGAACAAACCATTTTTGTCGGAGCAAATCGAGGGCTTCGGCATCATCTAGGGTTTCAATGGCGGCTTTGGTTTTGCTGCGAAGCTCGGCGGATAGGGTTTTGAGTTCTGCTTTGAGCGTTCTTTCTTCGGCAAGCAGCTTATAGGCAGCTCTGCAATTTTGCGCCCAGGCTTTCTTCGGCAAATATGTGTTTGTCGATGGCTTTGCTAAGTCGGCTTTTTGGCAATCGCTACGCCGTCGGCTTCAATTCTTGCTGCAAGGCTTTTTGAAATTTCAGCATTGATAAAGCCGTCGCCTTCTTCAGTAATGGCCGGACAGGCTTTTTCTTCTTCGCTCAGGTTTTCCAAAATGCTTTGCATCTCGGCGGCGATTTCGCTAGTTGCACTTTTCTTTGGCTTTTTATGCTTGCCACCCTGCGGCACTTAACGGTTTGCACCAGTTCAAACGGCAGAATATGCCCCACCCAGCCATCTTGTACTTCGGCTTCTTTCTTGGTTTTGTTGTCTTTTTCAGCATCATAAAAGGATCAACCTGCTTAATTGCCTGTTTGCCTTCGGTTTGAAATCATCTCCAAATCGGCAGCAATGCCCGCCGCATCGGTACGCCATAGGTCATCGAGTTTTTGATAGGCGGTATAAAAATCCAATAGGGGCATTGCCTGCACTCCGAATGAGTTCGGCTAGTTGCTGCTGTGTTTGGGAGATGTTGAGCGTTTCCATCGGCTCAATCAGCAGGGTTTCCAAGCTGGCGGTGAAATCGGCAAAGTTTTCTGCAAATTGCGCTTGGTAATTCAGCACGCTGGCGTGGCTTTGCATGGCAGCTTTGAGATTGTCGGTTTTTCGGCTGCACATAAGGTGTGCCGTTATCGGTAAACAAGGCCGTCTGTAAACCGTCAAAGGCCGCCCAATAGTCTGAGAATTGTGCCAACTCTGCTTTGGGAATGCCGCCGTGATGGTAGCGAAAATATCCCATTGCTCCGCTGGTTCGGCGGAATCGACATAGCGCGGAATGTTGAGGTTGCAGCCGTTTGCCACAATTTCGGCTTTCGGCACAATGCGGGAGAATTTAGGCAATTCCCGGCGATGGGTCACGCAATCGACAATGCGCTTGATGTCGCTTGCCCGCAAATGGGTTGTTTTTTTGCCCACTTTGATGAAATGCTTGGAGGCATCAATCATCAGCACGTCGTTACGTTCGCGCTCTTGGCGTAAAAACCATGATGATGGTGGGAATGCCGGTGCCGAAAAAGATATTGGCAGGCAGCCCGATAATGGCATCAATATGATTGTATTCAATCAGATTTTTGCGGATTTTCTCTTCTTCGCCGCCCCGAAAAGCACGCCATGCGGCAAGACGATGGTCATGATGCCGTCGGGTTTTGATGGAACAGGTCGTGCAATAAAAAGGCAAAATCGGCTTTTTGCCTGCGGGCAACGCCAAAGCGTTTGTAGCGCACGTCGTTTTCTTTGTCTTTTGGATTCCACGGCTGGGAATAAGGCGGATTGGACACTACGGCATCCAGATAAAGCGGCTCGCCTTCCAGCGGCCAATCGTCTTCCAAAGTGTCGGCATTGCGGGTGAAAAATATTGCTCGAGCAAAATGCCGCGCATCACCAGATTCATGCGCGTGAGGTTGAAGGTGTTTTCTTTTTAATTCCTGCGCGTAATATTTGATGTTGTCGGCGCTTTTTAAGATGTTTGGCAACACTATGGCCGATGTTAATCAGCAATGAACCCGAACCGCTGGTCGGGTCGTAAATGCTGATTTCTTCACGGTCTTTCAGGTGATCGGCAATGATTTCAGACATCAGTAAAGAGACTTCGTGCGGGGTATAGAATTCGCCCGCTTTTTACCTGCGTTGCAGCAAACATACCGATGAGATATTCGTAGATAAAGCCCAATACGTCATAGCCTTGTTTGCCGTCCATCGGAATATCGGCAATCAAGCACGAAAAGGTCTTTCACTGCATTGGTTTGGCTGGCGGCGGTATCACCCAATTTGCTCAAGCCCGATTCTAGGGTTTTAAAATGCCGTCAAAAACAGCGGTGTAATTGTCGGCAATATTGCGGCTGAAAGCGCTCATTGCAGTGCGAACATGGGCAATATTGAAACTGAGCCTTTAGGCTAACCAAGTTGAAAAACAGATGTTCGTAGCTGATGAAATAGCCGAGATTTTTCTTTAATATAATCAACCAACTCACCCGTTTCGGTAAGCTGCTCGGCAAAAATCAGATTTTTCCAACCCTTGTTCAAGGACAAATTTCTCCAGTTTGTCGGACAAAAATTTGTAGAAAATAAAGCCTAAAATATAGTCTTTGTATTCGTTCGCTTCGATTTTTGGAACGCATTTTATTTTGCCGACTGCCAGATTTTGCAGCAAGTTGTTGTTTATTCATTTTTGTCTCTTATTGGTTCTTTATTTTGTATATGTTGCGATATTCATGACTACTAAGTACAAGCTTGGCTATTGTACACCATAACTGTAGATTCTTAATAATTTGCATAATGAAAAATGATTTTATATCAACCAAGTAAGCTATTTAGAGCCAGCCTCTCGCCGCTAATATCATTTAGTTTGCTGTTCGCTGTTAAAATATTCTTCCGATTACCCGACGTGCCGCCGTCTCTGCGTTTTGTTTCCATCATTCAATTGCAACCGTTCCCCATGATCCGCCTTTGCCCTGTTCGCCGACATCCACGGCAAATTCTGCTCCTTCAAGCTCGCGCACCACTACCAGCAAACCACCGGCAAATCCATAGACTTAATTGTCCAATGCGGCGATATGGGCGCATTCCCGGATAAGAGCCGTATGGACAGGCCACGCTGCGTCATGCGGCAAGGGACCGCGACGAATTGGGTTTTATGGATGATTTTATGCACGCCAAGCCGCCGATCGCCCAATTCCTCGAGCGGCTCAACCTCAATATGCTCTGCGTGCGCGGCAATCATGAAGACCATGAATTTTTGGATGAACTGGAACGGCAAAGCGTGCAGGCTGCTTTTTCCGATTGATGGCTACCAACGCGTTTCGGGTGCTGAAAACGGGTAAGCCTTTTTGTGTTGCAGAAGGATGGCGAGTCGCTGAAATTCTCGGCATCGGGCGCATTGGCGATAGAAACAGCGGCCGCACGGCGAATTTATTCAGGAGTATGAACGGCAAACCTTGCGCCGCTTTGTTCAAAGACTGCCTGAAAACAAACACGATCCCGATCTGCTGATAACGCACGACCAGCCTGCCGACAACCAGAGCGGTTACGGCGCGGAAGAGATTGCCAGTGTGTTGGACCAGCTGGCGTTTACCTACCATTTTTACGAACACGGGCGAGGTACCAAAACAACTTCGCGGATAACGGCATCACCCGGTCGGTAAAAATTAAAGAATTGGAATTTGACGGACAGGGAAAAATTGTCGGAAGGCTGTATGTTGATTTTGGAAGTGGAGCAGAAGAAGGGGACAAGCTGTTTACGCTTTCGCCTGTACCGTTAAACGAGATCATCTCATTTTATGCAGGACACTGGCGGTATTGCTGATGCGGAAAGGACGGATTGAAACCCGTCCTTTTTGTTTTTGACTGAGTTGCTTTTTCAGGTAGCCTACACCATTCAAGGCTACCTGAAAATTCATTTCTGAAAATATAGTGGATTAAAATAAAATGAGACAAGGCGGCAACGCCCGTCGTGACAGATAGTACATAGGGCGTTGGTAACGCCGTATCGTTGCAATTTTTAATCCACTATAAAAGCTCATTCATTCAATGCTGCCAATCTCGCCCGAACTTTTTGCAGCCGCATCTTCCGTGCTGTTACCAACGATAACGTTTTTGCTTGTCGTCGAAATACTGCACGGCAGGGAGGTCGCGCAGGAAGCCGTCAATATCCTGTGCGGTCGAAACGGCCGTGCATATCCCAGCCGACATTGAGGGCGCGTCCTTGACGGCAGCCATGCGGTCGTGCAGATGGCCGTAGAGGTGGTATAGGCCGTGGTGGATGCCGTCCCATTCGTATAAGGGATAGTGGCACAAAAATCGCGGTATTGCTGATTTCGGGCAGTTTGAGCCGCAGGTAATGGCTGGCGGACGAGAGCAACGGATGACCGTCGGCTTTGCGCGTGTTGAGGAAATGCTTCGTTTTGCCGAATCAGGTAGTCGTGGTTGCCGTAGATCAAATGGTGTTGCCCGTTGAGCCGTTGCAGCACGGCTTCGATGTGTCGGGCTTTTGGCAAAGCAGACATCGCCGAGGTTGTACACAGTGTCTTGCGGGGTAACGACGCGGTCTCTGGCAGTCGATCAGGTATTCGTTCAGCCTCGTTGGTGTTATCGCTTTGTAGGCGGAATGCGGGCAGTATCGGGCGATGTTGGGATGGGGAGAAGTGCCAGTCGGCGGTGAAATAGGGTTTGGGACATGGGATACTCGGTTTCGGGTGATCTGACAATGAAAAATAAGGTGCAGGCTGCTTTAGAGGCCGTCTGAAACAGGGCTGGGGCGATAAAAAGCAGCCTCGCACTGCCCACCCATCTCGCCGGTCATCACCAACCGTCGGCAGAAGGCTTCCCAGTCGGTAAGGCGCACAACGTGCGTGCCGTCTGCCAACGGGTATACATCAGCGCAAGTGGTGCGCCAATAGGTGTAAAACGGAAGTTTGGCGATGTCGGCTTCCGATACGGCAGGGGCATATCCTGTTCTGGCGTATGCACAATCGGCAAGCCGAAATAGCTGTATTGACCGTCTGCGACTTTGTCACCTATGATGCCGGTTTGGCCGCGGTGTCCGCCGGTACGGACAAATCGGCGGCAGAACGCGTTCCAATCATGCAGAAAAACGGTGGCTTCGCCCGTCTATCAGGCTTTTGGCGGAACCGATGCTGCTGTCCCGCCAAAACGGGTAGAACGGTAATGCAGCGATGTGATGTTCCATGATGACCAGAAAATCTTCTGCCCTACCGGCCGCATCACCGGAACGCCGAAACAGGCGGTTTTGCAGGCAAGGTACATGTGCAGGCTGCATGAAGGCGTTTTGCAGGATAACGGCCGCTCGGTAGGGTTGATTCAAACCTGTCATGGCGGGCTGCAAGGTTGCAGGCAGGTCAGCAGCCCGCCTCTCCGGCAGTACACCGAGTTGTGCGTATGTGCCAGCGGTGCCGCCCATTGAGTAACGGGCAGGCTGGATTCGGCTGCCTGCGGCAGCGTCCTGAACCATCTTTGGGCGACCGTGCTGTACACCACGGCATACTCGGATTTGCGGGCAGTGGTAGCGTGTGAAGGTCCAGTCTGTGAGCTTGCAGGAGATGAGGGCGCCGTCGTGAAATGTTCGGATGGGATGGGGTTGGCGGGGTGTTGGGCATGGTTCATTCCCTTGAGGCGGTTTCAGGTAGCCTCAAACATAAAATGCGGCACGGCAACCAAATTCTCCGCCAACCAGATCGGGTACTGGTTGATGATCGTCGTGTGGGCGATGCTCAGTCGTTTGCCGGCAGCGGTTGCGCAGCAGGTTGAAAGCGGCGGCCATTTTATTGGGATTGGCGGTGGCTTTGATTTCAACGGGTACAGCATCTGCTGGTGTTCGATCAGTAGGTCGATTTCTTTTGATTGGTGTCGGGTAAAATAAATCGGCGGTTCTTGGCCTTGGTTTGTGGAAGGATTTGATGATTTCGCCCACGACAAAAGTTTCAAAAACTGCCCGTCTTGGCTCCGTTTTGAATGGTTTCCGGCGTCAGCCATTTGTGTCAGGTAGGCCATCAGGCCGGTGTTCAGCATATAGACTTTCGGGGTTTTGATGGCGCGCGTTTGAGGTGGTTGCTTTGCCATGGGTGGTTGCAGCAGATAGACGATGCCCGATGTTTGCAGCACGGCGAGCCAACGCTTGACGGTATCCACCGATACGCCGATTTCCTGGGCCACGCTGCTATAATTCAATAATTCCCCGCTGCGGGCGGCAATAGCAATCATGAACCGTGTGAAATCGCCGCTGCTGCCTACATTGACCAATTGGCGCACGTCGCGTTCGATATAGGTGGCGACATACGAGGCATAGTAAACCTGCCAGTCGGTTGCGGGTTGCTCGTACAGCGCGGCATATCGCCGCGGTGGATAATCTGCCAGATATTTTCGTGTTCGGGCAAACTGAATACCGGCTTTCCGGTCAGCCAACAGTACCTTCGTCCGGCACAAAGGCCGTCTGAAAATCATCGCCGCGCATTTCGCGCCACGACAATCCGTTTAATCTCAATACCGCGATGCGCCCGGCCAGGCTTTCGCTGACATTTTGCATCAACTCAAAAGCCTGAGAACCGGACAGCAGGTACAGGCCGTTCTGCTTGCGCCGGTCTATATCCATTTTCAGCAGGGGGAACAGCTCGGGGGCATATTGGACTTCGTCCACAATCAGCGGCGGCGTGTGGTTCAATAAAAACAGTTGCGGCTCGTTTTTGGCTTGGTCGAGCAGCAAGGGATCGTCTAAGGTAAGGTATCCGTATTCGGGTGCAATGTGCTGCAGCGTAGATTTACCGACCTGCCGCGCACCGGTCAGCAATACGGCGGGAAATTGGGCGGACAGCTTGCAGGACGGATTGCAGGTGACGTGGTATATACATACAAAACCAGTTTAACTTAAAGACGGAATCTTAATTTAAACTGTATGCAATACATCTTATTTTTGTATGGTAATGATGCCGTAGGCCACACCGCGAAACAGCCGCATATAGCTCCTTGTTATACTGGCGTACATAGTCCTCGGGCGTGATGCCGCCTCATTCTGGCTGTTAGCAGGGTAATCAACAATAGAGACCGGGCTAGATAACACGGTAGATTCTCCGGCGGTACAAAAAGGTGCGTGAAGAGTTACCAGCATTAAGCGATCAGCGAGTCACAACAGGAAGTAGCTGATGATGCTTACAGATACGCTAACCCGACTAAAAAGAACCGCTCTTTCCAGTTAAGGCAAGCTGACTGACAAAGGCACATCCGAACCACTGCTGAAACCAGAACATGCTCTTTCGCAGCTGCAGAGGGTTTTTGACGGGGTTCAGATGGCACTAAGGGGTGAGCTTATGGAGTACGACACACAAGCCTCCCTGCTTCAAGCACACGCAACAGAACAGCAACGGATACTGCGTTCAAACCCGATGGAGAAATCAGCTGCCTCGCTCGGTTGAGACCGAGCTCAGATCGCTACCGACGGGCTTCTTATCGAATCCCCGTCTCGACAACCTGAAAGCCATCGTGTTAAACCCGATGGAAGAAAAACAGCAGCTTCGCCTCGCTCGGTTGAGACCGAGCTCAGATTATGCCGACGGGCTTCATATTGAATCCCGTCTCGACAACCCGACAACCATCGGGTCAAACCCGATGGAAGAAAACCAATCCAAAATTCCAAAATCACTGATGTATATATACTATATATGATATATATATTATATATAAATATAAGTATGCGCTTTTAAACAGCAATCTTAGGACATATCATAGCTCCACTTTTCCCAGACCTATAATTTCGTAATTTTAGGAGGCAAAACAATAAAAGTTTTGCTCCGAGAAAAATTTTTCCGAAATCTTCATAGTGCTGCCTATTTTTCAGAGTCTCTTCTCCAAACGGCCGAGCAGTGAGCACATAACCAGCCACCAGCCGCGCCGCTGCCCTTCCAGCTGCGTATCAATCGCCATATCCTCGCGCGACCATCAGTAGGTGCATGACAAAAATCGTAGTGCCATTCGCTGTTGTGGTGGATGCCGTGATTCCAGACTGCCTGAAACGGTTTACCCGTCTTCGGTCAGCACAAGGTTAAATCAGCTGTGGCGTTTCCAGCGGGTAGATGGCGAGGTTTTGATTTTTCGGACATAAGAGCCTTTTAAACGTTGATTAACCCTAAGATAAAGTAGGTTTAATTGTCGTTTAAAGGCTAGGGGAAAGAGGTTGAAGTGGTTCAGTAAACCATCTGTCTCACAAAAGCGGTTTTTCAAGAACCATAAGGAGTTCACACCCTGCACTGGATCGGTGCAATGTAGGTCACCTACACACTGAACATAGGTCCCTTTGGCTTTGTCTTATGTGCTATCAATTGCTTGTTCATAGTCATCTCCAGAAAGAGTAAAAGATACTTTTTGGTTTTCCTTGTACAGACGTATTAATAGTAACCTTACCGCTATTGCTGTCAGGCTGCTTTTTTAAAGCGACTATTTGGCCAATATAGCCCCAACCTTTAAGCACAAAATCACGACCAGTCAAATAGTTGTAAGCTTTTCTGTACAGGCTCAATATCTTGAGCAGAAAAATAAACGCTCCTGTCGGATTTTGGGTATCTCGTATCTTCCCAGCTAATTTTATCTCTACATCACGTCTTTATTTGTCCCACCATTTCTGAACAATAGCATGACAGACTCCTGCATCGGCACCATCTGCAGACGCACGGGCAAATTCTAAAATGTTGTCTTCCTCTTTATATTTCTCAACAGATGATTTTAAAGCGCTCAAGGCTTTATAAATGGCATCATTAACCATCTTTCCGGTAGGTACAGGATCCAAATCTTGTTGTTCCGTATCGTGAATAGCCTCGGGGTAATAACATAATCGCGTAGCTGCCGATTTGTGTCTCGCCCCAATAAAACGGATTCCATAAAATCTGTTAATCCGCTGTTTTTGCTAATGCCTTTTTGCACCGGTGAATATTTTCGAGGCAGCCGACTTAATCATGGATTCCGCACTTTGAAATAAGAGTGCGCCATCATTAAGCGGAATCGTACCGTTCTTCAGATCATCGCCAATCACCCTGATGCTGATTGTATCTTGATTGTGCAGCGAAGTTAAAATTTCTTCTTTCGGTGCATTTTTCGGCGTTTGCCAAAACTTTGACAACCTGTGCCACTGCCGGACTTATAGTCCGACAGGCTCTCATCGTGAGGGACTCTGAGTGTTACATCAGGAAAATCGGGATGCCCTCCAAACAGTAATCGGCAAATCCAAAAACCACATCCAGTTTCTGCCACTCTGCTGTTCCAGATAACGGGTAAGCATTCGCAAAGTGATACTGTTAACGGTGTACATATACTTTTCCTTCTGCTGCCGAGTACATTATTTCATCGAGTACTTTAGGTGTTAACACCTGATTTTTGGGGAATATTGATAGCAATAGTACTGGTATTACCGGCCGGAGGATTGTCCTTTATAAAGATACCCAATAACACTTATTTCGCAGCATGATTGCGCTTGAGGTGAAAACCGCAACTCCCTCACACTGCCCGGAATGTCTAGTAAGAACAGATATCCCATGCGTGCTATATCGATTTCCGATTAGCTGATTATGGTTTTTAACTTCCAAATCATAAGACAGCAACCCGTTTTTCAATGTCCGTAATGCTGCTGTGGCTTTCAATTGCACATGGATAATCGGATCCGTAAAAGCGGCATAAACCCGTGTCAGCATGGCATGAACCGCTGATTGAAATATCAACTCCCATCATGAGTCGGAAAAGATAGATGATACCCGCCAACCATTTACGGCAGCCAATGCATGGACAAATGCTATTTGAACTGTTCCATGCGTATAGTATGCTGCATTTTGCTTCCCGCATTTCCGGATCTCCCGAACATGTTAAATTATATCAATTAGTGCAGAATTCTAGCTTAACCGATATCCTTTTAAAACACCAAGATTCCCCGGCCGTCGATTTCCATAACAAAAGCTCTGCATTTGCACGCGCTTTTTGTTGTAGCTTTTTCTTACTCCAACACATTGCGAATCGCAAAGCCGGTAATATCAATCACCATCTCGTTGTCCACCGTGTAGCTCTCGCCTACTTCGGTTACGCAAAAGCCGAGGTAGCTGCTTGGCACCGGTACGTTTGGCATCAGCGAGATCTGGCGGTCCTCGATGCTGCCCCAGTTGATGGCGGTGCTGTCGGTGGGCATCACAGCGGTGGCGGTGATGTCGTATTGCCGGCGAGCCAACTCATCCAAAGTGTGGAGGCCGACCGCGCCAACAAATGCAGGCTGGTTCTACGGCCGGTTGGTCGTAATCAACCTCTGATAGGCCTGATACAAATCATCTGCCACCGCACGTTGCATCTGCGTACTGCCCCAGCTGCACCAAGTGCCGCTTGCCCACATTGCCGTCAAAGCCGCGGCCAGCCATAAAGGAGCGGCCGTCGGCTAAACAGATGGCGTGAGTCGGCTCGGTGTCGCCCACACCTTGTTCACCACGCGGTACACCTCTTCCAGCAGCCCCTCTCTGTCGGCCATCGCATCAACCATTCCAAATCGTTTGCCGACCGTCAGGAACCATATCAGCGGCATTGAGAATTTTTGTAACCAAGCAAAGCCGCCACTCACACAGTTTAACAGCATTCTGAAAGCGCGTTTTTAGCTGCATTTCGAATGAGTGTGAATGGCGCTTTCAACAACCGTAAAATCAAGCCTTCTTAGCCCCTATTTTAAAGCAATTAATAAACTAACTTATCCCGGTTATCTAGGACAGACCTATTTATTAGCAGATATTGAATACGATATAGGTATCCCAATCATAATCCGTCGCAATATTAGTATTTATCTGCTTGCATTTATTCAAATGACTAATCTGAAATAATGCATCTTGATCAAAAAGGATAAAAATCGGAGACTTGTTCAGCATGTGGCAAAGGTGATTCTGCCCCAGTAACCCATACCTGATCATAAATAATATTAGTAAATTCTCCTGATTCATGCATTAGTTTTTAATATCCTTGCATGCTGTAACTGACTCTTTGATAATATTAACTGAAATCTTATTAGAGTAATCAGAAAACCATTGTTTAAATACTTCTTGTTGCATGTTACTATTTTGCCAGTCATGCCATAAATATTCACTATTTTGATAGGTTTGCCTAGTTGGTGATATATTTAACTCTCAGTAGGAAAATGGTTTTTATTCAAGCAATATAATTCCTTAATAACACTATCCAATATCAATAATGTTAACGGACTTTTCAGATATCGATCGCATAAACCACAGCCGTGATAGGATCTTTTTAATTTGTAATGACAATGGATATTGCTTGTCTCATCAGTGCCAGCATCCTTGCGCCAAAACTATCTAGTTTTTCCATCTAATTTCGTGATTCAAATTAATCAGTTTCCACCTTTTGCGAAAACCAATTTTTCTGTATCAATTAGTGTGGTATTTACTTCAGACAAACACTCACTAGTAAACAATGCTTTGGTATGTCTGGAAAAATATTTCTTCAGGCTGTATATGCAGCAGACTAGTGGTATGATGCCATCCCGAAAGTTGAGCAGATAAGATTGTATCCTCTACATCGGCAGAAGCGATGGCAACCTGCCAGCCAGCCTGTATGAACGGATGGAACAGCTCTCGGATGTTGTTGTCATCTATCCAGCGACTTGGTCAAAACAGACACCGGCTGTATCGATACAGCATCTGCCATTTGCATTGCTGTGCTTTTACTTTTCAGGGCTATCCCAATTATTGCCAGTTTGGTGGACAAAATCGGGAGTCTCACCTCCTGCATTTCCAGAATACGTTTTTCCAGTTCAGCAATGGGTGTACGTGCACACATAACGACTGCCAGCAATGCGTGAAATGCTTGCAGGCGGTTTCAAATGTTGATTAAATTTCGCTTCTTCAATCCACTGCAAAGCTTGATGACGATCGAGCCCTCACGCTCCACATTACTATCACCTCGCCAGACAGTGCTGGCATACGCTACCGCAATCGGCGGGACAACTCAGACGGTCTCAGCACGGCTCAGGATACCGTTGATATCATCTACGGCAGACAAGACGAAACCAGCTCCTCCTGCAGCTTTGGTCGTAAATCTGAATCAAAGCAACGAACTGCCACCTGTTTCCAAATCCTCATCTTCACGCACAGCATCAGCCTCATTTCAGTGGTTTCTATGCGCAAACAGGCGGCATTTTCACCGCGCACGGCTACGGCAATCGTGCGGGCGGCAGTCTTGTTTCCACCGTCTCAGCCATGCTTTTGTTTGCGGGTTTTTCAGGGCAATCTCCAGTACATCGGTCTGGATCCACGGTGGCTCAGGTGGATGTTGCGCTGCACATTGCTGTTTGGGCAGTCTTTGTTTTTGCTACCCATATCCAAACCACCACCCAAAGTCTTGTGGTAATCGCCTGAAAACACGGTTGGCAGTTCGTTGTCTTCGGTCATGGAATCCGCACGCCCGCATCTCATACAGACGGCAAAACCGTTTTTCATGTTTACCGCCAGAACGGAACAGCACTTCGCCACCGCTGCCGTAGCGGATTTCGCTCGCAATCGGGCTGCGGCAGGGTAGTGATTGTGCCGTTCGGTTGTACCCGCGCGTGGGTGAAACGAATGTTTGGCTGGAAACATCGTTGCCGCTGTCTTCGAAAAATCGGTTAGAAAGCCCTGCTGGAGTCAGCACAGTTTGTTGTTCGGTAAACGGAACAGCTTCGCCGCAGCAGTAACATCGGATGTCGTCATGGCTGTATTTGTAACGTGCCACACCTGATGCTCCACAGTTTTTACAGCGCCATGCGGTGTCGAAACGTTGGGCTTCGTTTTTTGCCCTGTTCGTCTGATTTTTACGCGCAGATTGATGCCTGCCGAACGATACACGCGCCCGTCTCATGCAATTTCCGAACCGCGCGTATTCGCGCAGGGCAATATCCAAGCTGCGGCTGGGGTTTTCTTTACAGACGAACAGATTGTCTTCGCGATTCTAGTCGTTCGCGGCGTAAGTCTTCCATTTTGCGGATTTTTCATTTCCACTACGTCGGTCGAAACCGTAGCCGGGCAGAAAGGCATTTACCGCCAGATGGCCGAGCAAGCTTTTCACTTTTCATGCAGTTTTTCTCGCGGTTTAGGGCTTTTTGTATAAATCATTGTCGGTTTGATTAATTTTGTAGTTGATGCTGCGGAAATCAGCCTGCCAGTTTTCCGCCATCTCCGCTCATGCCGTGCACGGCGCGCTCTTTGATATGTGCCAAAGGCACGCCCGCCAACGCCGTGCCTGTCGTGAGTTTAGTAATGGCTTGATCGGCTGTGCATTGCGACGAGTTCATCCAGTCGCAAAACTGCTGCCAAACCTGTTTTGTCGGGTGGAAAAACCAGCGATGTATTCAATTTGGTACCGTCTTTGCCCTGTAGTCACTGCGTGCGTGGCGAGAAACCTGCCAGCAGGAGTGAATGAGCATGACGGCTGACGATTTTGCCGAGCTTAACGATACTTTCGGCGCGGCACTGGCCGTAGTGAATGCCCATTTCGGATTGGCAAATACGCGGCGGTTGTGCGGATCGTTTTTACACATATGTATAAGCCACCGCCGCTGCTTCGCTACGTCGTCCTGCACGACCAGCACGCTGCAGGTAATTGGCAGGGATGCGGCGGTACGTTATTCATTACTACCGCCGCCATACCGCCGATATCCACGCCCATTTCCATGGTGGTAGAACAGCTCAATACGTTTATTTTGCCGTCTTTAAACATTTTTCTCGTATGCTACCAGTTGTGCGGATGCAAGCTGGGCAGAGTGTTCTGCTGTGCGGTAGTAGAAACCGCCCTCTATAATTTTGTCGCTCAAATTGCTCCACAAGCCTTTTTGGCGCAGGCGACTGACATCTTCGTCTTGTGCCAGCAGGCGGCGCATTTTGGTTACGGCGTGTTTCAGCAGTAGCATCCTGTTTGAAGCGGTAATAATCGGGCAATTCGATTTTGCTACAAAACAGCTTTTCAGACGGCATTTCCCTGCCAGTTGCGCGGTAGATAAGGCGACACGCCGCGTAAAGTGGTGTCGATTAGGCGGTGGCTTTGCGGACACAGCCACATTTCTTTTTCAGGTAGCCTGAATGCCATTGCCGAAAGTGGCATTTTCCAAGCATCAGCATCGGGCGCAGGATGTTGCTGTCTATAGTGAGCTGTTTCACGCGGTTTTCAAACCACGAGTTGATTTTTGTTTTTGGCCAGCGGTTTCGAATATCCAACCCCTGTAACCGCCTGCAAAATCTTGACGGCTCGAGGCTGCGGGTCTTTATCTCGAATTTGCGGCCAACCCTGTTTGCGCGAAGTCTGCTTTTCTCTGGTATCGGGCGGCAGGGATTTTCCCGAAAAGCGTTTGCCAACCATCGTTTTTCTGCTCATCCAAATTGAGTAAAGGAATTTTTCACGGACGTGAAAAATCCAAAAGACTTTTGAAAAATGCTTCCAATCATCCAAATTCAGCGGTTTGCTTGATTATTGGCTTGATTCAAAACGCGTGTTTCCGCCCAATCGTCGGGTAACGTACTGATTTTGTCCAAATCGGGATAGTAAACCATTGCCAGGCCCAAGGTTTCCAAACTATTGGCATTGCGCGGGCGGCGGATAAATTCTCGAGACAGCAGCAACTCTGCCAGTTTTTTCTGCCCCTGTTGCCACTGGGATCGTCAAACACGACGGATTGGTTTCACGATTGTAAGGCAGTAAGTCTTTCGCCATTTCTACTTTATCACGCAGTACGCGGTACATATCATCCCAAGTGAGATAGGCTTTTTGCCACTTTTTGTGCCTTTACTTTTTACTGCTTCCACACCATTTCAGCCAAAGCGGGATCGGTTTGTTTCAGCTGTTCAATTTTTGCTACTATTTGGCATTACAACGTTATTGACCGCTTTTTCTGTTTCCTGCACCAACACATCAAACACCATACCACGCAGTCGGAATACTCCGCTTCCCGCTGCATTTTCACCGCCATTCGTGCCGTTCCTTGGCGACCGTCTGTAAAAGTAATCAATCGTCCGCGCGCAGGCAGCGATTGCGGGTTGTTTTTCGGCGTCACTACAAAATTCCACATGAGTCGGCACGGCGTGAGTAACGTAAAACGGTGCGCCCAAATACTTCGATGATAAAACGGTGTTTTTCGGCTTTTTGCCGCAGGCGGAACAGCAGGCATGCAGGGAGAAATCCAAAGCCAACTCAAAAGTCTCACCTGCCGTACGCCGATTTCGGCAGTTGTTTTGTCGATTTTCTGTGCCGTATAGGTTTTCAGACAGCGTACCGCTGCAGCGGCAAGCACTTTGTTGTGAGATGAATTGCAAGCCATCTGAAATTGGGTTAGAGCCGTCCACGCCGTCAGTTCCGCTGTTTTCTTCATCATTGTCTACCGGCTCGGGATTGAGTGCGAACTCATCGAGTGATGCGGGTGTCGTGCTGGTGCAAAATACCGTTGCTCTGCGCCATTAGGTGCGGCGTACCGCAATCTTGGCACAGTACCAGTTCGGTACACAGGAGCGCCGCAATCACATTTGGCGCGGCGGTTGAGAGATAAACCTGTCCGAATGCCCAATCTTCCAGATACCCTTCTTTACGCTGCAATAGCGGTCAGCACATGCCCACAAACCGTGCAGCATGGCTTGGAAACAGATGTAGGCGCAGCTTCAAAAATGGTTCGGCATTTTCAGACGGTTTTGTTCGAGCTCATGACATCCAGCCAGGCCAATACTTCGCGTTGCCGTTCATAAAGGCTACCTGAAAGCAGATATGCTTGCGTTGCCTGTACCCAATTGGTTCAACGTATAGGGCTGAGTGCTTGCTGTCAGGCAGTTGCGCACAGGAGTTGCGGTTGCACTGCGGCACAGTGCGGTAAAGCGTTCGGTTTCATTTCGTAATGGATACGATGTCTGTCAGACTCTGTCTGCCATCGGCAACTCCAATCGGTAGAAAGTCTCTGTTGCCGGAAACCACCAGTACCTGCTCCCGGGGCACACCCGCCAAATCAGCGAGGTAGTGGCGCAGTTCGTCTGCCGCTTTGTCGGAGGCGATGGTGGCGGATGTGGCAACAAAGCGGATATCTTCGGGTTGCTTGCCGAAAGCGTACCACACGGCGTAACAGCAAAGCAATTTCCGCTGCTCAGTGAGCCGATATAGCTGTGCGCTTCGTCCAAGACAATCCAACGCAGCGAACCCGCCTGACGCGATTTTTCCAATATCGGCGCGTCAGCTTGGCGCACCAGCATGTATTCCAGCATAGTGGCGTTGGTCAGCAGGATAGGTGGTGGTTCTTTACGCAGCAGTTCCCGCGACAGGACTTGGTTGGGCTGGTCTTTGTCTCGCGGCTCGGCACTTTCTTTGGTGTTGCCGCTTGTAGAGGCAAAAAGCGGATTTTTGTTACCGAAGGGCTTCGTCCATGCGTCCAAGCGTTCCTTTTTGCGAATTGATTAGGGCGTTGAGCGGATAAAGAAACAGAGCCTGAACGCCAACCAGCGCTGTGTTTTCCCTGCGTTTGTCGGCGTATCAGGTCTTCTAATATCGGAATCGCGAAGCATTCGGTTTTGCCAGAACCCGTACCGCTGGTAATGATGGCAGACTGGGGCGTATCGGCCAAAAAGATGCCGCCATGCTTGCAATTGGTGGATGTAAGGGCGGGCAGTTTTGGGGAAATCATACTGTCGGCTTTGGCCAACACATCGGTAAGTTTTGCAGAAAACAGGTTTTGCTTTCTGCCAAATCGGCGAAAGGTGCAGTCCGCACTTTCCCAGCCGAAAAGTCTGTTCGACGACGGATCGGCAAGAAAGCAGTTTTCGTTACCCAATTCGTTGTTGATCAGTTGGCGCAGGTGGCCGCGCAATTTATCATCCGTACTGTCCAATACACCGATGGTGGCTTCCTTGAGGCGGTTCAGGCTCTGCTCTATCAGGCCGGACAGGGTTTGCATGGGGTCGGTATTCATTGTTATTCACTCATCAAATGGCAGCTCAGGGTGGCGCAGACGTAATCGAACCATTCTGCGTCCAAAGCATAAATACGGTAAAAAGCATCGGCAAACTGCGCGGCTGTCATTTCCAGACGGCCCTGATGTCGTTAGGGATGAGCCTTGCCGGTTTTAACACAGGCGGTAAAAACGGGTAGCCAGACGGCAGCACGGTCAAAATGAATTTTAGATAGGCGGCGTACTTGGTCGAAAAATGAGCCTTGTTGTTTGTCTAACCATTGTTGCAATCCGTCTGAAAGCGTTTCAGGAATCCGTAAGTTTTCATTTTTGACGCAATGCATTGTAGTGGCGGTTGTAGCGCGAATCATGTTGCTTGTGAAAAATCTCCCAGATTGTTCCTCTACCACCATCATTTCCATTTCAGAAAGAAAGCCTCTAAACACATAGCAGTGCAAAATCTCATCATGGCACAACACATTTTGAGGAATACAGTTTTTGGTTAAAGGAGCATCATCGGGATTCAAACCTGATGCTGCAATTTTGGCGCGGGAATACGGGCGGTAAGCATCTACGGCGGCAAACCAGTCTTGTATCGCTAACCATTCCCCACACCACAGCCAGTTCGTTGCGTATCCGCTCGCAAAACACACCATCCAGCCCTAAACGCAAAACTGCCAGCCAAGGTTTTCGGCTGTTGTGCCAAGGCCTTCCATGTTTCAAATACTGACAGCGGCAGATGGGAAAAATGCTGTTTCAGGCTCTCAAAATACCGCCAACCTGCATGCTCGGGATTACCCGCCATTTCTGTAATGATACGGCTGATGGCTTCGGGATTGTGTATCGGATGGAAGGCGCGGGCAGCAGTATGCAGGGAATGATGTTCAGATGGCTCAGTAAATTCTTCGCCGCTGTTGTCAAAGATGGCGGGCGGAATTGACGGTGATTCGGACGCGGGTAAATCAGCCACAACCCCGCATCATAAGACATCAGACTGTATCTGCCGCCAATAAATTCTGTACTTTCGGGCAGCCGTTGCGCGCCGTTTTCGGGCGCGTCCAACCGCAGTGATGCTCACTACTGCTTCGGGGCTGGCATATTCGTTTCCACCTGTTTTTGATAACGAAACTTTCGCGCAGCGCATCGGTTTCTTCCAATCCTCCAAAACGATGAAATTGGTTGTTCCACACAATCAGGCCGTTGTAGCGTGACAATACCAGCCGTATCAGCGGTTTGTCTGAACCCATACGGTGTACGGTAATTTCCACCTTGGCATCTTTGGCTACTGCTATCGACAAAGCTGCAAAGCTGGGGCTTCCATTGGTCTAAGAAAACTGCTGCACCGAACCACCTGCTGGCAGACGTTCGGTGATAGAGATAGGGCAGCTATATGTGTTATCCGATAACTTGAAAACCAGCTCCATGCTGGTCGATGAAGACGAATACACCATCAGCCACTTGCCTGACAGTTGATTGATATTCAGACGACAATCGTCGATTCTGCCATTTTCATCATAAAGATACGCACCATCAAAACGGCAGCGGCAGCTTCAATCGTGCTGCTTGGGTGGAGTTGCTGCTAACGGCAAGAATAATGTGGGATGGATAATTACCGCCCTCAGCTTGGCAGGTAAATCGGGAATGGATTTGTGTGATATTGAGATGATCAGCAAAGGCAGCAACGGAAACATTCTCGGAGGTGTCAACATTTAAAAATGGCGGGATGTTTGCCGCTTGCTGCTTGCCAAGTATGGAAAAGTCTTCAGGCAGGACAGTGATTCTGCGCCGCAACAAACAGATTTTTATCGCTGTAAAGGCTACCTGAAATGTACCATAATAGTTCGGGCAGATATTTGATTGGGCTTTGCCGTTGATTTTGATGTGTGTTAGTGACAGGTCGGGTGGCATTTGCAGAGTAGGAAAACCGCGATACACGGGCAGGCCGTCCGTATTCCCTGATAACGGTAAAAACAGCCGACCGCGCAAACTGGTTTGCCCCTTCGTATCCGCACATATAGCAACGATAATTTCACGTCCGTCTTCATGCCGCGCTGCCAGGCTGCCCGAACACTTGAACCACTCGTCTTTGCAAACGGGTGACTTTTGCGTTTTCAGATGGTTTGAAACCAAAGGGCAAACGAATCAGGAAATTCTCATCTTTGCTGCGTGTGTATTCGTTGGTGGAAAAGCAGTTGCCAACATTGATCTTGGCCAAGGCAAAACACTAGTGGCGCATCTTCGTCAAACGCCGTGTCTTCGAACAGCTTGGGATAAATCAGCCGCCCACCCGAAAAACACACGTATAGACAAAGGCAAACCAGGCTGCTTGCGGACAAAAATAATCTGTTTTTCCTGAGGAAGCTTGAACACCAGTCCGTTACCTGTATCGCTGAAAGAGGCAAACGCCGTCGCTCCCCATTTGGGCAACTGGCGTTTCTCCTCGCAAAAATCTGCCATTGCAAAAACCGTTTTGCCCTGATAATCCCTGGAACAGGAAAAACTAAATTTTTCAGGCAACCCAATTTTTAGTATGCAAGCACCAATTTCTCTCCTTTACATAATGTCGACAGGAAAACTCTTGCCTTTGCCACTTTTTGACGTTCGTCTGCTGCATTGCCCAACCAGCGGTTGATAACTGTATCTACCTGATTCCCATCCAAAGCAAAAGGAAAATGACCGCGCCAACCACTATCTGCCTTATCTAGGGTATTCGACCGGATTGAGTTCATTCTTCAGGTCAAACCGTTCAGCGAGTTCGGATAAGGCCTTGACCGTATTAGCAAATAGAACAACAGCCGCAGCATCATGGAATACTTGCGCCAGTCTATATACTCTTTCAGTAATATACTCTTCCAAAGGACGAAAAGTTTCCACACTCTCCCGATACTTTTTCAGGCCATAATCAATAACATCATGAAATGCGTTATTGTTAGCCGCAAGCATTTTTAATGGCAGCCCACCTTCGGCAATTAATGTACCAAGATAACGCGTATACCGACATTATCATATTTCCATTGCCTCTTCCAATATTTCAACCCAGTTTTCAAATGTTTGTAACGCTGCTGTTCATTATCAAATCTCGTACCCTGTTGCATTATCGAAAAATGCCCAATTCCATTCGCTACCCGAATATTGACGCCGATAAGTTTCACTGACCGCCATACAATAACAGGCACACCATTCTTGATAACGTGGTTGATAAGAAGAGCCCGATCTTAAGGAAGGATCACGACGCAATAGTGCGCACAGTTCACGGTATTCATGTTCGGTAACGGCATAAGCATAAAGAGGTCTGCCATCCGGTGTAGGATTGCGGGTCTCGGTTTAGAAAGAAACGTGACAGCCACTTACTAAAAAGGGGTTACTGGCTTAGTTTTCATGGTAACGATTTGTGGTTGACTTAAGTGGAAATTATATCAGTACACACGCACATTTGGTTTTCAAGAGCAGCATATGAGGTCAATTTGATGAGAATAAATAAAACAACATATTATTATCTTAACAGCTAACGTCTTCTGGGCAGTTATGCAATACCTCCTACTATGCAGCAAATTTCGGCGTCGTTAATTTCGTTGAAACTCGTTCTGTTCAGGAAATACTGCTGTACCAATTCGTTGATGTTTTTCGTTCAATCCTGCAAAGCGCTACACCTCAATCAAACACCCATCCCGATAACCGTTGCGCCCGATTTCGTCGGGATAGCCCTAAGGGTTGATGACCACACGGCAGCCTTGAATTTCTGCGTCCATCGCCGTATGCGTGTGTCCGGCAAACCAGTAGGCAAAACCGGTCAGATCCACATCGTTGATGAAATAGGGATTGAGCGGCGATTTCGGTAGGTAAAAGAATAGCCGCCTCTATGGGCGGCTTCAGGAAAGTAACTATGTTGATTTCCGGTAATAACGTGTTGATTTCAGGAAGTCATTCAGCTGACTTCCTGTTTTTGGAAATTGGCTATCCACTTCATAACGGTTTTTCGGTCGGAATATCGGGGGCATTGATTTCATCGTTTTCACCTTTTGCGGATAATCAAGCGGGTTAATTCAGCTTTCCCTCCCCGTTTATCCAACATTTCCTTTTTCTTCCAGCAGTTTGTTTACGGCGGCTATCGTGCCGGCCTTTTCATAGCGGCTTTGCTTGGCCAGCCCTGCCTTTCGGGCGTTTTTCTATACGGGCTCTTATTCCGATTTCTTCGGCCTCCGCTTCCAACCCTATCAATTCAATAGAATCGGTTATCAAAATTGCAATAGACTGAAATTCATAAAAATTTTTCCTCACAACTAAAGCTCATCAAACCCTGTTACATAATCAAAAATAGCTTTTGTGGTGAAAAATGCTGCATTTCTACCAACGTTTCCCAAGGTTGTTCAAAAACAAAACCTTCAGTTATAGGGTGAATAATATACCCTCTATAATCATACACTTCCCCAACTTCTTTCTTATATCTTTTTACAGCCTCATCACATTCCCGCTCGATATTTTCAAGCTCTGCCGTACTTTTTTGCTCCCAAGAAATAGTGCACTTTCTATCTTTCACAGTAAGACTATAAAAAGTTCTGAAGGACTTTTCGGCATAAAAACCAAAAACCCCCTAATGCTTTTTCAAATTCAGGGCTGTTCTTGATGCTGTATAAACGGCAATACGCGCTCCAAAGTGACTTTCAGGTTTTCGCCGTCAGGGATAACATCGGCGGGCAGGTTGGCATAGCGGCGGTCGTTGTGCGCGGAGAACGGTCTTTCGGATCGAGCAGCGGCGGCAGGGTGTCGTAGCTGCGGCGCCAGATGTGGACTTGCTCGTCGCCGTATCTTTTTCGGCGGTTTGTTTTTATCCAAACCTTGCAGTTGGCCGTAGTGGCGCTCGTTCAGCCTCCAGCTTTTGATTTGCGGCACAAACAGTTGGTCGGATTCTTCCAAAACGATGTTGCAGGTTTTAATCGCGCGGGTCAGGACGGAAGTGAAGGCGATGTCGAACTCGTAGCCTTTTTCCTTCAGTTTTTTACCGGCGGCGGCAGCTTCGGCAAGCCCCTGCTCGCTCAGTTTCACGTCGCGCCAGCCTGTAAACAGGTTTTTTGCGTTCCATTCGCTTTGTCCGTGGCGGATAAATACCAATTCCATGTCGTATGCTCCAATTTGAGTTCGGTAGAAGGGCTTATTTATAACATATTTCGACGGCTTCTGCCGAACCACCTACCCTACCCTTGCCTTCAGTCAAACAGCTGTTCAAATATATGAAACCTGCCTGTTAAGACGACCTGCTTTATAATGTTGCCAAAATACGCTTTTACGAAAGACTTTCATGACCCGACGTTTGATTATCGGCATCAGTGGAGCCAGCGGTTTCCAATACGGCATCAAGGCCTTGGCACTTTTGCGCGCACACGATGTCGAAACGCATTTGGTGGTATCCAAAAGCGCGGAAATGACGCGCGCGCTGGAAACGCCGTATGAAAAAGACGAACTCTACCGCCTTGCCGATGTCGTCCATCCGATAAACCATATAGGTTCCGCCATCGCCACGCGGTTCGTTTTAAAAACCGACGGGATGCTGATTGCCCCTTGTTCGATGCGCACGCTGGCTGCGGTTGCAAACGGCTTCGGCGACAACCTGCTGACACGCTCGGCGGACGTAGTCCTGAAAGAGCGCCGCCGCCTCTGTGCTGATGGTGCGCGAAGCCCGCTCAACCTTGCCCATCTGGACAATATGCGCCGCGTTACCGAAATGGGCGGCATCGTCTTCCCACCTACTCCCGCCCTCTACCAGCAGCCGCAAAATCATAGACGACATCATCACCCACAGCACCGCCCACGCGCTTTCACTTTTAGGTTTCGACACCGGCGCCGTACCCGAATGGACGGCGGAATATCTTCCTAAATATCAAAGGTCGTCTGAAACCCGTTTTCAGGCTGGCAGGAGACCCTCACCATATCAAGCTGATATAATCCCCGCCAATCATATTTACACGGAGTCATCATGCGAGTTCTCGGCATTCGGCGAAAAATTCACGCAACACAGCGGCATCCTGCAACTTATGGACGACCTCGGCGACGCGCTCAAAAGCGATAAGCCCGTCAACATGCTCGGCGGCGGCAATCCGGCGCGAATCGCCGAAGTCAATGCCGTGTTCGCCGACGTATTTTCCAAACTGGCAGCGGAACACGCTGTCGAGAACATCGGCAATTACTCCAATCCCCAAGGTGATGCCGCGCTGATTGACGCGCTGACCGCCTTCTCAAACCGCGAATACGGCTGGAACCCGACTGCCGACAATATCGCGTTGACCAACGGTTCGCAAAACGCGTTTTTCTATCTTTTCAACCTCTTCGGCGGCAAATTCAAGGTTTCAGACGACCTTTCCGTAGAGAAAGCCATCCTGCTGCCGCTCGCGCCCGAATATATCGGCTATGCCGACGTGCATGTCGAAGGGCAGCACTTTGTTTCCGTCAAACCGAAAATCGAAGCTGTCGAACACGAGGGGCGAAGAAGGCTTCTTCAAATACCGCGTGGACTTTGACGCGCTGGAAAGCCCTGCCCGAGCTGAAAGAAGGCAAAATCGGCGCGATCGGCTGTTCGCGCTCGACCAACCCGACCGGCAACGTGCTGACCGACGGCGAAATGGCGCGGCTGGACGCTTTAGCGCAAGAACACGGCATTCCGCTGATTATCGACAACGCCTACGGAATGCCGTTCCCCAACATCATTTACAGCTGCGTTACGCTGAATTGGCACGAAAAACATCATCCTCTGCTTCCAGCCTTTCCAAAGTCGGCCTGCCGGCGTGCGCACCGGCATCATCGTCGCCGCGCCGGAAGTGGTCAAAGCCGTCAGCAGCCCTGAACGCGATCAGAACCTGTCGCCTACCCGCTTCGGCGCGGCGATTGCGGCGCCGCTGTTAAACGACGGCCGTCTGAAACAGTTGGGCCGACCCAGTGATTCAACTGTTTTACCGTCGGCAGGCGCAAACGGCGGTTTCCTGCTCAAACGTGAATTTGGCATCCGGAAAACCGCCAAGCCCAGTCGCGATTTTCTTGTGGCTTTTGGCTTGAAAACCCGCCGAGTCGTCGCAAAACCTTTGCACGAAAATGCTCGAAGGCTGAAGGCACGCTGGTTATTCCGCTACTGTCTCGTTCTGGCATCGACACGCAAGATTTATCCGCATCGCGGGCGAGGTATCCGCATGAGCATTGCGCAGACGCGGAAAACGCTGGAAAGGCTACTGCCGCCACTCGCGTGGTAGTGCGCGGTTTGTACGACGCGGCGTAAAAACGGCAGCGATGACAGCCATTCAGTCAAAAGGTCGTCTGAAAACAGTTTCAGGACGACCTTTATCATTTGGCCCATGAAAATGAAATTAATTTTCTTTAGAATTAACCGTTGCGACCGGACTTTTGAAAAGAAAATACAAAATGATTAAGCCCGCTTCTAGACTCAGCATCCTCAGCCTCTCCTCCCTGCCGTTTCTTCGGCGGCATTTGGCCTCAGACGAACAAAGTCCGGTAGAAACCGCCGAACTTGAAGCCATCACCGTAACCGCCAGCGCGACGCATCCAAGGGCGGTCTGATTCTGCATCAAGGGCGGACAGGTGCGCGGCGGCAAGCTCGCGTGGGTATTTTGGGCAATAAAACCCAGAATCGCCGTTCTCCCATCACCGCTTACACCAATAATAGGCTGTATTCAAGACAAACATGCGCGCAGCGTCGGCGACGTACCGCAAAACGACCTGACCGTGACGCGCGTTGCGCGCGGTTACGGCACTTCAGGAAGCCTATTTCATGCCAGTGGCTTTGCCGCCGAATCGGACGATACCATGTACAACGGCCTCCACGGCATCCTGCCGCGCCACAATACATCGCCACTGGAGCTTTCTTGAACGCGGTGGAAGTCCAGCGCGGCGCATCCGCCTCTTAAACGGCATGGCGTGCTAGCGGCGTAATATCGGCGGCACGGTATCCGTACTGCCCAAACGCGTCCATCAGCGACGAACCGGCTGACTGCCAACGCGGCGCGGGAAAACGCGGTGGTTTGGCGGCGACGTGGCGCGCCGTTTCGGACAAAATCAGGAATTCGGCGTGCGCGCTGTCGCGGCGCATCATAACGGCAAAACCGCAATAGACGACGAAAAGTCCAAACCTTCAGCCTGGTCAATGTCGGCTTAGACTGGCGCAATGAAAATGCCCGCCTGCCCGCCGATTTGGGGTTGCAGGACAACAAGCTCTCAAACCACGCGTACCAATGTTAATTTCGTCAGGCCTGACTGCCGTGCCGGCTGCGTTTCGGATGCCTGTCCAACTGGGCGCAGCCGTGGACGTATTCCCAACGGCGCGACTGGTTCAGCAACAATGCGCGGCGAATACGATTAACGACAACCCGATCGTTTACGCTGCCTTCATGGCTTCCCGCCGCAGCAAGGAAAACAACCTTGGCAAAACCTGACCGTCAGCAATATCAACGGCAACGGCTCGATTTACCGCTTCGACAACGCGCGAAGACAAAATTCGATACGGGCGAAGTCGGTTTGCGCGGCAATTCAACACCGGCGCGGTAGAGCATGAATGACCGCCGCCGCCAACCGTTTCCAATCCTCGCGCAAAACGCTTACATCGCGACCGGGGCAACCAATATACGACCAACCCTACAACCCGTCCCGCCATCCGCAACCTGCAGCCGCCGACCCGCTGGCCTGGGCAACGTGACATGGGTAATCCCATTGTTACCGGCAAAACACGTCTCACCAGCTTCGCCTGGCGACACCTTCAGCCTCCCGGGACAAACGCCTGCACCATGCTTGGGCGCGCTGGCAGCAGGTGGCATAACAAGGCTTACGCTCTGGTAATACGGGCGCGCGCAAACCGAAAAATGGCAAAAATCGCGGCCTCAGTCCCGCCGTCGGCGCGGTGTACCGCATCGCGCCGAATTGCGTACTGGTGTACGGCAACCACATCGAGCCTGGGACAAGGCGCGACCGCAGGCTCGGACTCGCCTCCATCAACGGTTGGCCTGCGCTGCCGTCAGCAAATGCCGGCGAACTCGCTCAAACCCTATGTTTCCAAACACAAAAAGAAATCGGCGCACGGAAATTTGAAGCCAACGGCTTTCGGCGCGGGACGTCGTTCCTGCCCCACACCGGCAAACCGGCAGCGCCCGCTTTTATCGCTGCCGAAAAGCGCACGACCGCCCGCTTCACCCGCGAAGGCAAAGACCGCCACCGCGCGCGGAAATCACCGTTTACGGCGAAGCTGCTGGCGTGAAAACCTTCGCGGTGTAACCCTGCTCGATGCCAAACAGAACCACCGTTCGTCTCGACCGGACGGCAACGCACGCACCATCGGTGTGGCCAAACCCAGCCGCCAACATCGGCTTTGGAAATGGACGTGCGAAAGCGCAGGGGTGGCGTTTTGACGGCCGCCGGTCATACCGGCTCTTCCCACGCACGATGCGGCCACTGGCTGCTTTGAAGCTCGGCGGCTGGACGCGCTTCGACCTCGGCGCGCGCCATCAGCACTAAATCGGCAGGGCACGTAGCCACCTGCGCGCGCTGCCTCGACAATGTTGCCAACAAAAATACCACCCCCACCCCACCACCAACCCCCCCCGCAGCTCCTCCCTGTCGGCATCCGTCGATTTTTAAGGCAGTAACGAGGCAAAAGGCCAGTCTTGAAAAATATTCAGACGGCTCTTTAAGAATGTCGGCAAACCTTCTCACCGCAAAACAAGACAAGCTCACGACAAATCAGCCGTGCTGCATTGTCACAGCCCTGATGCCGTGATAACCCTACCGAAACCGCTGCCCTAAGGCCGCGTCGGACAACCGCTGCAAATCGTGCCTCCTGACGGTAGTGCTGGGCAGCAGGCGGCCAGCTGTGCCTGAAACCCTGTGAGTTTTCTGTCCCACACCAGCGCGCCGCCGTGCAGCGTACCGTCAGCGGAAGCATCTCTGCCATTGCCGCGCCACAGCATTTCGCTTTCACCGCGCGAGAGCAGGCGCAGGGCATGTGCGGCAGACAGAGCTTGAGCGACCGCACCGCCGAGAAGACTCCGCCAGCTTCGCACCCGTAAAGGATAATGCGGACGAATCAGCGGCAGCGAGGCGCACAGATAGGCTTTCAAATCTGGTGGCGGCCTTCAGTGAAACGGCTTCCGCCTGAGCTGCACTGTACAGGCTGCACTGCAATGCCGGAAAACGTGCGGTAAACAGCCTGTCGCGTGAAAGCGTGGCAAAACCTGAAAAATCGGGCGATGCACCTGAAACTCGATGCCGCCCGCCGACACCCAGACAACTGGCCGCCGCCACCCGTCAAAAGCCGCGCGGCAAGCTTCCACTAGACCGCTCCCTGCCTGGTCAGGATGCGCCACGGAGAGCCTCGCCAAACGCCGATGCGCGATCCCGCTTCGCGACCGTCCGCCTTCTGTTTCAGACGGCCCCGCATCGCCGTCCAGCAGGCAGCGCAAGGGCGCAGAAAACGGACGATGTCTCGACGGCGAGAGTGTCGGGAGGCCTGCGTACCGCGTTTGAATTGAAATAAGAATTGTTATATTTAACCATATCCAACCGGGCGGAAAAAGCTGCCGTTTGACAGCGGATGGACAAACTGGAACAAAGCGGGCAAAGCCGCAGCCGGCCAGACAGTGGCGGAATCAGTCTGACACTGGTGTCATTACCGTAACAACACCTCAGCGTATCGTCCGCTTTGAACAGGGCTAGCCGGTTCCGTACCGTGCGGCGTTTATCCGCCGGCAAACATCTCTCCGCCCCAGTTTTACCGAAAGGCCGTCTCGAAACCCGTGTTCCAACGCAAACGTCTCACTTTGCCGGTGCCCGGGCGCACCCCTGCTGCACGCCATTGCTCTCTCGAACGATCAAGGTTTACGCCTGATCGGATTGCACAACGGCTCGCAAGTCCACCGCTGCTCAAGCTGCGATCGCGCCAACACGAATTGGGCCGGCGGCGGTGATATCGCTGGACGGCAGGCGGCACACTGAGCATTCCGGTGCGCGGATACGCCAAAGAGGTCACCCATCTCGCCGCGGCACCTGCCGGCCGCCACTGCACCGACTGCCCGCGAGCTGGTCATGATGGGGCGTTAAGGCGCATGGAGCGGCTCTTTGGGGCGCAACCAGCCTGATGTGATAGGGAGGCGCTCGCTGCGGCTGACGCACACCGAAAAATTTACCGGACAAATCGTCGATACCTCTTCCCGGGCGGCGAGCGTTCGCGCATCTGGCTGGCAATGTGTTTGGCGCAGCAAAGCCGCTTCCCGTTTTGGACGAACCGCTCGCCGCTTTGGACATCGCCCACCAGATAGAAGTGATGGCACTGGTGCAGAAGCTCGTCGCGCGATTTGGGGCTGGGCGTGATCGATCGTCATCCACGACATCAATCCGGCGGCGCAATATTGCGACGAACTGGTCGCGCTCAAACAAGGGCGCGCTGCTGAAAACGGCAGGCCGTCCGAAATCATGACGGCGCAAGTGTTGAAAGACATTTACAGCGTCGAGATGAACATCATCGCCCACCGGAAAACGGCCGCCCCGTGGCATTGCCTCGAAAAATTCTTCCAGTGAAGAACACGTCGTCTGAAAAGTTGGATGCAGGTCGGATACCCGTATCCGACAAAACGCAGATATTTCGGTTGCTTTGAACGGCACCGCCAATTTGAAAATATCGGATTCGAGAACCGACCCACATTTTTCAGACGACCTGACCCCAAACCGAGAAAAGACTGCCGAACAAATGTCCCACCGCTTTCAGACGACCCCCCACTTTGCCGCACGGCTGTACCGCCGCCCTCCCTGTTTTCCCTGCCGCACCCGCCGCACCGCGCGTGGCGACTTCGGACTGACTGTCGCCGAAACACTGATCGATGATGAGATCCGCCCGTCAGCGTCGCCGACAGAAGGGTTTACGATACCTGAAACCATCCGCCGCCGCCTGCCTCGGTGAAAGAGGCAGGTTTGCGCTTCCAGCCGAACCTGAGAGGCCCTCATCAGATCAAACCTGATTTCTTCCGCACAATCTCAGCGGTATGGCGCCGCCGCCGCACTTTGAAAAATCGCGCCGGTACACGAGCTGATTTCGGCACCCCCAAAAGGCATCGAATACGCGCACACGCTGGATACGACGCGCAAACTGGCAGGCTTATCGGCGATACGCCGGCTGCCGAAAAAGCTGATACGCGACACGGAAAACCTGTTCGCCCGCGCCCGTCCCGTACTCGCCCCCTACCGCAACTGCCCTTTGCGGCCGTCCAGTTTTGCCGACGGCCGGCATTTGCGGGATTTACAGCAAAACTGTCTTTTCAGGTCGTTTTCGACAAGCTGGGGCTGAAAACGCATGGACGGGCAAGAGCAACGAATGAGTTTGATCACGCTGGCGGATTCTGGCCAAGCCGCCGACATGGTGCTGATATCGTCAAACCGCATCCGCAAAATACGCGGCCGGTATTGGAAAAGCACGCTTTGGAAAAGATCTGTCTGTTCAGTAGGCTGAAAACCGCCGTGTTGAACCGTCGGAGCTACGGCGCATACCTCCATGCAACACTTCACTTTGCAACTGATGCGTTCGATGCCGTCTCGAAACGGCATCCGCAAACAAGGAGGCCGCATGGTAGCCATGTTCAGACGACCCCCTGCCCCCGCTTGCCGTCCTGCTGCTGCTTTTGTGTGCGCTGACGGCATGGTGGATCTTGAAGCTGGAATGGACGCTGCCGTGGCTGCGGATTTTTCGACCGCCCCGACACCCTGCCCCTGGACGCACTGATGGTGCAGAACAATACCACCGCCGCGTATGGCGATGGCGCTGCTCGCCGGCGGTAGTACGGCGGCGGCAACCATGCTGATGCAGCAGCCGATGCGCAATCCGCTCGCCTCTGACGGCACGCTGGCAGTCAGCAGCGGCGCACAGACGGCACTGGTGGCGGCAACCGTATTCGCCCCTCCTTCCCTTCCTACGGCACGTCCGTCGTGGCGTTTGCGCGCCGGTGCGGCGGCGGCCTTTGGGCGCAGCCCTTTGCGCTGTCGTACCCGGCGCGGCCTGCAAACCGCTCACCGTCGCCGTTGGCAGGCCTCGGCGGTCAGCCTCTCATCTCGGCTTCGCTCGACGGGCATTGTGATGCTGTTTTCACGCAAGAGACGCGCGGCGTGACGCAGTGGGGCAGCGGCTCGCTGGTGCAGGACAGTCGCGCGACACGCTGACTTTTGTGGCGCGTGTCGCCGCAACCGCCCGCTGAGCAGCCTCTCGATCAAACCAGCTTGACCATCGTGCGCCTGAGTCGACAGCGCAGGCGGAAATCGGTGGCACTCCCTGCCGCAAAACCTGGCCGCCTGCTCGCTGGCAGCGGCGGCTTTCTGGCGCAAGCGGTCGGCTTCTGTCGGCATGATGGGCGCTGGCGGACCGGGCGGCGGCTACGCTGATACGGCAGACGGGCGTGCGCACACCGCCCGCGCGCCTCGATTCGTTCGTTTCTTCACGCACGGCGCACTGCTTTTGATGCTGACTGACAACAGCCTGATGCTGCTGAAGCACCATCGCGGCAGTATGTGACCTGCGCCGGTGCGCGGTGCAGTAACGGCACCTCATCGGCGCGCCGCTTCTGCGTGGCTGAATGACGAGGAAACCCGTCCCGTCCTTCTTTCTTCAGACGGCCCGACACAGCGCCCGCTGCGCGCGCATACCCGCGCCGTCAGCAATGCGCTGCCGCCGCTGATCGCCATCGCCGCAGGCGGTGGCTGGCGGACCGTCGGATCGCTAAGATGAAACCCCTGCGCCTGACCATAGATCCGCTGAGTCGATCCGCTATCCGCGCGCGGATGCTTTGCCGCCGCCACCGGGTAACACCATGCTCGCGCTGACCGGCGTGATGCTGCAGGCTGACGCAAAATCCGATGGCAGTCGGAGCTTTTGGGCATCAGTTCCGCACGGCATTCGGCGCGCATGGCCTGCGTCATGCTGTTCGGCACTCACTTCGCAGCGGCTGGTTTTGGCTGGTCGGAGTGATTTCCGCACCGGCATCCTTGGGACCGCTGACGCTGTTCAACGGCAAAAACGGGCTGCCCCTCGGAAAAAGACCTGCCTCACCGGCGTGGCGGGCTTATCGCCGTCTTTGCCGATGCCGCCATCCGCATTTGACGGCAAGCGGCGACTACCGCGTACATCAACCATTGCATGGATGTCCGGCTCGACCTATCAGGCAACGCCCGAATCCGCCCTCACCGTCAGCCTCGCCGCCGCTTCGCTCAGCCGTCCTTCCCCTGCAACGCTGGCTGGGCTCGCCCAGTCTGAAACGCTGATGTCGCCCAATCCACCGGACGTGTCAACGTCTCTTGCGCGGATGGTGCTGATCGCTCAAGCGCGCGCACGACCGCCGCCGCCAGCTGATTTATCGGTCCCTTTGAGCTTGTCGGCCCGCTTGCCCCCACCTTGCCCGTGGCGTTTCCGGCGCGCGCCTGCCCGGACAGCAGCTTGCCGCCGCCGCACTCCATCGGCGCATCGGTTGCGATGACGGCAGACTGGCTGCAGGCAGGTAATGTTCCTCACGAAGTCCTGCTGAACGACGCTACCGCGCAGGCGGCGCACATTTCAGCGACGTGATGAGCGCGTAAGTTTTGACGTGGAAACGAAGATGCAGGTCGGCGGATTCTGCATTTGAAGCGCAACTTCTTCCATATCGAAAAGGTCGGCATGCGGTAGCATACGGCCTTTCCTGCAAGAAAGATTGCCATGAGCCACATACACAACTGACCCAAGACGAACGATGCACATCCAATACCTGTCCCGCCACCGCACCATCGCCGAAATTTGCACAAACAGCCTGCAACCGCCACAGCGCATCAGCCGCGAACGCAGCGGCACTGCATCCAAGGCAGCAATACAGCACCGATAAAGTCACCCGGCAAAACCGGCTTACCAAACAGCACCGGCGAAAAACCCCATAAGCCTCGATTCGCAGCTGGTTCAACACATCGACACCCTCTTATCCGCCGCAAACTCAGTCCCGAACAAGTATGTGCCTACCTGCATAAACACCACGGATCACACCATCGCAGCACCTGCTTTACCGCCACCTTCGCCAAGACAAAAGCAACGGCGGCACTGCGCAACACCCTCAGAAGTGCAGCAAACCTCTACCGCAAAACGCTGCGGCAGCACATGGACCAGAGGTAGGCACCCGACCGCGTCGGCATAGAAAACCGACCTCGCTATCGTCGACCAGAAAACCCGCATCGGCGATACTGGGAGGCCAGGACATCATCGCCGGCATCAGAAAAGCGCATTACTGACCTTGGTCGAACGCGCTACCCGCCACGTCATCATCTGTAAAATTGGATAGCCTCAGCCGAAAGAGACATCGCCCGGGCAGCTGTTAGCATTAAAGGCCATAAAGACAGGTGCGGCCACCATCACTCTGGATAACGGCAAAGAGTCACCAACACACCAAAACTAGCTATAGCATTGAAGGCGGAAAAACCGCCCTCATTGTAATTTATATGATCAGCAGGTCATTTATAAATAGTATGCCGCTATATATATCAACATAAAGAATACCTGAAAAAGGTAACGGGCTTCAAAATAACTCGCTTTTGGATCATCACATTTGCATATCAAGCATCGCTCATCGGCGAAAAATAGATGACGCGTCTGTTCTCCAGCACAGATTCGCAGGCAGGCAGTAGAAATTCCCGCATCAAAATTCCAAACAACCGCACACCAGATTCCTCAATAAAAGCTCGTCATGACTCGTATTCCACCATCAATTATTGTGTTGGATCAGTGCGATTGATTGGCAAACTGATCGAACAGTACCTGGAATCGTCAAAGAACCTGTTACCTTCGAGACCACCGCGGGCCGTCCCGCCCATCCTGCTGTTGTCCATGTTCAAAGCCGTCCTGCTCGGCATGCGCACAGCCTCTCCGATCCCGAACTCAAACACAGCCTCTTCATCACCGCATCGATTTCAACCTGTTTTGCTGCTCGGATCAGAACTGAGCATCCCCGATTGGCGGACAGCATTCCTATGCCGCTGCAGCAAATCTGGCTGGCGCAAGACGACACCCTGGTCCGAATTGCTAAAACCGATTAACTGCCAACCGATCGAGAAAGGCCCATAGAGAAAGCATCCGCCGCCGTCATTGACGCCACCATTATTCAAAACTGCCGGCAGCAAACATGCGTCAGGCCATAGAAGTCGATGACGAAGCGACAAGTCAGCGGTCAAACCATCTGAGTAAAGACAGTTATGCCTGCTGGACAAAGAAAAACGGCTCTCACAAACTCGGTTACAAAACAACATACCCGACACTGAGAGGAAGGCTATATCGGAGAAACTGCACACGACGGCCAATACCCAAGGAGTGCACCCACTCGTCTTTGTTGGAAGGTATAGCCGAAGGTGCCAAACCGTTCAT
>BNJV01002699.1_pt1 | contig 142117 bp, 150 predicted proteins | sample 8540591 | NCBI WGS metagenome assembly BNJV01 (sample SAMD00202457, study PRJDB9452) | human saliva metagenome | host: Homo sapiens
CTTTTCATCCGTATGTTCGGGTGCGGATTGAGGTGTAACAGTTGACTCTGTTTCATCTTCCTTGCGTACATTTTGCGTCGCAAAGGTACTGGGATTATCGGCTGAATTTTTCAGACGAGGAAACAGCGGGAATTTCGGGGACAGACGGGGAAGTAAAGGGTTTACTCCTGCCCACCAAAACGTGCCTGGCATGTTCTACCTGTTCTTTTGTGACAATAGGCTTTCCTGTGGTTTCATCCACAGATTTGGGGACTGGTCGTAAGCAGATTTTCCAGAGGTATGCGATACCTAAAAGTAGCCATATCACACCCAAGAAAAGGAGAATATCTAATAGAATTGTTTCCATTACTTACAGTGTTACGGTGGTTTTACTTCTCTGTTTATCGGCTGTATCATTGATTAGATTCTGATGTTCCCGTAAATGTTCACGCAGGATATTCTCTATGTAGGAAGTCATAGACACACGCTGATTCAAATCATGTAGAATATTGCGAAGCACCTGCAAGGTTTCGACATTCATGGTAAAGGCCGTTTTCCTTGGAAAGCGTGAAGTATGAAGAAAACGATTGCGATAATCTTCAAAACTATTGAAGTCCGAATGTACGGAAGGGGAAGAAGTATCTTCTTCTGATAATACTACCTCTGCTGTTTCCTCCCTGGTTTCCACAACAGGTTTTTCCATAGAAGACAAAAGCCTGTCCAAGCGAATACAGAAATAGACAATGCTGATAAGCATCCAGATAATCCCCATGAGGAGAAATGTATCCAATAACAATGTTTTTATCATAAATTAAGTGTTTGATTACGTTTATACTGTGCCGCTGTCTTGTTCAGCATGGCTTGGTTTTCTTTCAAATGCTCAAGAAGGATATTTTCAATGTAGGCAGTGAGGGTAGTCTTTGCACGGACATCCCGAAGGACATCCCTGAGCAACTGCAAGATCTCACTGTTAATGGTGAATCCGGATTTACCATTACTGCATTGAGAATGGCTAAGGTAGCGTTCACGATATTCCTCAAAAGAGAGTTTGGCAGACAGGGCATCTTCCCTGCTTCCTTTGTCTTTATTTTTTTTAGCCCGTAAAGGTCCTGCTGTCTGTTCTGCTGCAGAAGTCCTTGCAACAGGTTCTTCTTCTTTCGCTTCTTGCGGTTCATCCGATTGGAGTTTTTCCAAATCACGCTCAAGTTCTGTGGGCTGGTCATAAAAGGGGGATTCTTCCGGAGAACGTTCCTGTACACCGTAATTGCCCATCTCCTTGAGTTTGCTCCGGAGGACTTTCTTTCGTTCTTCACTAATGGCGGTCATAGGCTATCCGGAATGAGATGGCATTTTTCGATTACTTCCTCCACCCACAAGTCTATACCAGTAGGAAGGCGTAAGGTAAGTGCCGGAGGTAAGTAAGAACTGCGGAAGACACCCTTCACGCCACCTAACTCCAATTCCCTGGAGAATCTCACGGAATGGTATATGCGGGCATCAAATATACTGATGTCCTCTTCCTTTGCATATTGTGTGTAATAGTCCATAACGATGGAACTGGCGCTACGGTTGATTTGTTCCATAGTAAGAGCAGGTCACGGATACGGGCATCGCTAAGTCCGACTCCCAAGTCCCTGATGGTCCTGGCATAGGCAAAGCTGGACACCAAAGATTGGGGATCCGCCTCTATAGGGGTGATGATATAGTCCATGTCTATGGAGAGTTGGAGCAAATCCTCGGTTGAAGCATGACCGGGAAAATCAAAAATTACGAGGTTTACCTTTATATCATGCGTCCTGATGTATTCGTTCACATATTTAATGACGTTTTTCGGTGTCGAGCGAATAATGGGATAGGCATGTTTCCCAAACTTGGTGAAGAAATCCTTCATCTGTTTAGAAATGGTTTCACTTCCCTCTATCACGCGGCGTTCTCTCTGCCTCAACTTGAAGAACGACTCTTGCGTTCCGTCACAATCTACGACAAGAAGAGATATTCCTTTTTCGTAATATAGAATGGACGCGAGGATTTCGGCAAGGCTACTCTTGCCAACCCCTCCTTTTTGCGATGCGAAGCCCAGATAGACGGGCTGATTTTTAACTTTCTGCTTCATCGTTGTTGAATATTGTATGATTAACTCTATTGTTACTTTCTTACAGACCGAGTTCAGTCAGTCGGATAGACAGTGAGCTGGTAGATAGGTATCGAGCCTTGAACTGACAGAATTTTTAACTGAGTGTCATAATTACTTTTTGACTGACTGATCTATAGACTTTATTACCGTCTGTCCAACTTCCCGAAAAACTCTTTAGCTGAGTTTTGTCGGTCGGTAGATGAGTTGATAAATTGGTACGTTTTGACCTAAATCCACTGCAAAATAAGTCAGTAATTTAGTTATTTCCAACCCTTGGGGAAATGCAGGGAAATGAAAGGAAAAAGAGTGAATATCATTGATAATGAGTTATTTGAAAATCCGCCGTAACTTTGCAGGCGAGAATAATACATGGAGGTATACTCTTAGAAACAGACACCCCATAAGGGTGGATGCTTCAATCGTATCAACTCTTGATATTGGCAAGGTGTGTCTTTGTGACACAAACCGCCGTTTGTACCACAAAGACCCTTGCCCCGAAGGGGAGATGAATTACTCCAAAGTCGTATTTAAGAAAACAGAACAGATATGAAAAAGGACACGGAACACGGTTCAGAACGAAAACAAGCGGAAAAGCCACGTTGGGACAACTGGCATGTACGCCTTCCTAACCCGAAGGACCAACAAAGGGCGATTGATTTGTTTCAGCGTTCGGGCGCAGAAACCAAGTCGGATTTCGTGCGTGGACGTATTCTTGGTGAGCATTTCAAGGTGATTACGGTGGATAAATCTGCCGTGGAATATTACCGCAAACTCTCAGAACTGACAGCACAGATTCATAAGATTGGCGTGCTGTATAACCAGACCGTGCGTGCCATCAACAGCTATCACAGCGTGAAAACCGCACAGATACTGCTTGAGAAGTTGGAGAAATTGTCGGCTCAAATCATCGCCTTGCAGGAGCAGGCTATCAATTTAACCATTGATTATAGAAAGAAGAAGTATTGAGAATTTAGTTAGAAAAATGATAGCAAAAATTTCAGCAACGGAGAACCTTGGAGGTGCACTCGGCTACAACTTCAAGAAGGTAGAGAAAGGAGAGGCGAGTATTCTTCTTGCTGCTGAGTTGTATCAGAGCAAGGAAGGTCGTTATGCGATGGAGGATGTACTGGCCGACATGGAGGCATTGATGCCGAAGGTATGCCGAACGAAGAAAACGGTGTTCCATTGTTCCCTTAATCCGCATCCGGACGAGAAGCTCTCAGATGAAACACTCACGCAGATTGCCAAGGAGTATATGGAGGCACTCGGCTACGGCAATCAACCTTATATCGTGTTCAAGCACAGCGACATCGCCCGTGAGCATATACACATCGTATCACTTCGAGTGGACAGCCGTGGACAAAAGATTAACGACAAGTTTGAAAAGCGAAGGAGCAAGCAGATTACCGATGCCTTGGAAAGGAAGTATAACCTCATCCTAAGTTCAAAGGTTACTGACAAAGCGATGAAAGAAACGCCCAAGATTGATACCACCCAAAGAAATATCAAGGAGCAAGTGGCAAACATTGTCCGCATGGTGCTGAAGCATTATTGTTTCTGTTCCTTGGGCGAACTGAACGCCATCCTTTCTGCATACAACCTTACCGTAGAGGAAATCAGAACAGAGTTTCGGGGAAAGAAATATGACGGACTTGTCTATGTTCTGACTGATGGCAAGGGTAACAAGGTAAGCACACCCATCAACGCATCGGACATCGGTCGTGGTGTGGGTTATACTGCTGTACAGAACAGGATGCAGAAGTCGAAACAAGCTATCAAACCATTGATATCAATCATAAGGTACAGGGTGTTACAAGCTATGCGCACCTCTCCTCAAACAGAGAAAGACCTGCGGAGCAGATTGGAGGAACAAGGCTTGCGTGTGTTTATCCGAAAGAACGAAAGCGGGCGCATCTATGGCATCACCTTCATTGACGACAAGGAGGGCGTTGCGCTCAATGGCTCACGCTTGGGCAAAGGATATGCTGCCAATATATTCAATGGTTATTTCTCCAATCCAACGGACAACCCATTCTTGGACGAGACGCTGTACGGCTGTCCGTCTGTCCGTTTGGATCAATCTGCAACCGTTCACCCTTCGCAGCTAAATACGGAGGAAAGCGACAACCTTGTCGATGAACTTATCGAGGATATAGCAGATGGTTCATTCCTATCTACGGGCAACGATGATTGGAAGGAGGCGGCGTGGCAGCGTAAGCTCCGAAAACTAAGTAAGGTAAATATTAGACGAAGAAAACGTTAAATAAATGAGCATTTCCAACTCCCTTCTCCTTTTCTTCCCTTTGGTCAGAGACCGTTGGTTCGGAGGGGTTGGAGGAGGCTACAAAAAATAGCATTATGGCACAGGAAGATGATTTAAGGGCATTAGGAAAAGTCATGGACTTTATGAGAGGCATATCAGTGTTATTCCTCCTCGTTAACTGTTATTGGTTCTGTTACGAGGCATTCATGTCTGGGGTTTTACGCTTGGAATCATTGATAAGATACTGATGAATTTCCAGCGTACCACAGGATTGTTTTCGTCCATCCTCTGGACAAAACTCTTTTGTGTGGTATTTCTCGCTTTGTCCTGCCTTGGAACAAAGGGCGTGAAAGAGGAGAAAATCACGTGGCCGAAGATTTGGACAGTGCTTTTCTCCGGATTTGTCTTTTTCTTTCTCAACTGGTGGCTGTTGGCATTGCCCATCGGCAAGATTGGAGCGGCTTCGCTCTATATCTTTACGCTTTCCGTTGGCTATATCTGCCTGCTGATGGGTGGTGTGTGGATGAGCCGACTGCTCAAAAACAATCTGATGGACGATGTATTCAATACGGAGAACGAGAGCTTCATGCAGGAAACGCGATTGATGGAAAATGAATACTCTGTCAATCTCCCTACACGTTTTTACTATAAGAAGAAGTGGAACAAAGGTTGGATTAACGTGGTCAATCCATTTCGTGCCTCGATGGTGCTCGGAACTCCGGGTTCTGGTAAGTCCTACGCCATTGTGAACAACTATATCAAGCAGCAGATTGAAAAAGGCTTTGCCATGTATATCTACGACTACAAGTTCAGTGACTTGTCCACCATAGCCTACAACCATTTGCTGAACCACCCGGAGGGCTACAAGGTGAAGCCGAAATTCTATGTGATCAATTTCGACGACCCGCGACGCTCACACCGTTGCAATCCCATACACCCGGATTTCATGGAGGATATTACGGACGCTTACGAGAGTGCCTACACGATAATGCTCAACCTCAATAAAACGTGGGTGCAAAAGCAGGGCGACTTCTTCGTGGAGTCACCTATCATTCTGTTTGCCAGTATTATCTGGTATCTCAAAATCTATCAGAACGGGAAATACTGCACGTTTCCCCATGCCATCGAGTTTTTGAACCGCCGTTACGAGGATATTTTTCCGATACTGACTTCCTATCCCGAACTGGAGAATTACCTTTCCCCGTTCATGGATGCTTGGCTCGGAGGGGCTGCGGAGCAGCTCATGGGGCAGATAGCGTCGGCAAAAATTCCGCTTTCGAGGATGATTTCCCCGCAGCTCTACTGGGTGATGTCGGACAGCGAATTTACGCTGGACATCAACAATCCCGAAGAGCCGAAAATCCTATGCGTGGGCAACAATCCCGACCGTCAGAACATTTACGGGGCGGCTCTCGGTCTGTATAACTCCCGTATCGTGAAACTCATCAACAAGAAGGGGATGCTGAAGTCGTCGGTCATCATCGACGAGCTGCCGACGATATATTTCAAAGGGTTGGACAATCTTATAGCTACCGCCCGAAGCAACAAGGTTGCCGTGTGTCTGGGCTTTCAGGATTTCAGCCAGTTAGTGCGCGACTACGGCGATAAGGAAGCAAAAGTCGTGATGAATACGGTCGGTAACATTTTCTCCGGGCAGGTGGTAGGAGAAACGGCAAAGACACTATCGGAGCGGTTCGGGAAGGTGTTGCAGAAACGGCAGTCTATCTCCATCAACCGGCAGGATGTTTCCACCTCCATCAACACGCAGATGGACGCGCTTATCCCGCCGAGCAAGATTTCCGGGCTTACGCAGGGTATGTTTGTCGGTTCGGTGTCCGACAACTTCAACGAGCGCATCGAGCAGAAGATTTTTCCACTGCGAGATTGTGGTGGATGCCGAGAAGGTGAAGCGGGAGGAAAGTGCCTACAAGAAAATACCTGTCATTACCGATTTCACGGACGAGGACGGAAACGACCGCATGAAGGATACGGTGCAGGCGAACTACCGGCGCATCAAGGAAGAGGTGAAGCAGATTGTGCAGGATGAACTGGAACGCATCGCAGGCGATGACAACCTGAAGCACCTGTTGCAGTAGAAATAAAAAAACAGAGGTGGCGGAAAATATCTCCGTCACCTCTTAAAATGAAGAACGCCTCCCAAGTATGCTGTCTTACGATGCGCCCAGGAGGTTTATTGTATTGCTTCTCTTTTTGTTTTTCCGCACCTGTAAACAGGCACTTTTTTCATTTCCAAATCGGCTCTTCTTTCCAGCGGTTGAAGAAGCCTATCTTGTAGATGGGCACATCCGCATACTCCTCAAACAATGCCAGCAGTTTCTCTTTGAACGTATGCCCCTCGTCTATGGCATTGCAGAGATATAACATTGCCGTAATCACATAGAACGGTTTTTTCTGCTGTACCTCGGTCAATGGACGGGAAAGCCATGTCATTCGCGGATTATGAATTTCACAAGGCCGTTTGACCATGTTCCGACTCCATATTCTGGAATGGTGCGCGATTATGTTGCGCATATATGAAATGGCTTCAAGCCATCCCGAAAGTTCATTGTGTAGATTCAGCCCCATATCATTGGCTATTGCTGATTTTTCGGGCAGTTGGTGGTTAAGGTTCTTGTATATCTTGGAAAGTGTGCCGAATGTGGCCACTTCAAATATAATCCACGCATCCGGGTGTTCGTCAAGCGTCTTTTCACCGCTTGCATCAGTCACAAGGTGCTTGCGCCTGTAGTCTTTCACAAAAATCTCATTGCTCCGTAAGAATTCTTCTATCAGTTCTTTGAGGTGCTGTGTGTAAAAAGCGACATCAGCAAACAATCTCGGGTCACGATACCACAGCCCTCCGTAGGATTGTGAAAGATGATAAATCATCTTTGTGCGTAGCGTGATTTCTATTGTTTCGATGGCATCAAATAAAATAAGGCGCAGTTCCTTGTCGAAATAATAGCGTGTGATTACATCTTCCAGTTTGGAATCCGGCTGAAACAGATGATTGGCTCTATCGGACTGCATGTCCCACCAATATCCCTTCAAACGATAGTAGCTGATATGAGCCAAATGTCGGGCAGCGAAACCTTCATCGCCGACAAGCATTCCTCTTTGTTTGAGCAGTTCTATTTGTTCATCAATGGAACGTGATTCCTTATTTGCCATACCGTTATAAAAAAAGAATGACCCGCCGGCAGATCTTACGGTATGCCAAACGGGTACTGTTATCGTTGAACACGGTCAGAACCGCATGTCTTCTTAATTGTAGATGCAAAGATAAGACTTTTTTTATGTAACGACAAAAAAATAAGCCGATTTTTTTCATTCAAACGATGAAAAAGGTATAGAAATACTTACCGTCTTTTTTTATTTCCAGTTCCTCATCGCGCATCATCCTCTCATTCAGTTTCTCCTGCATCCCTGTCAAGGAAGTAGGTGCGGCTTTCGTTCTTCCGGCGTTTGATATCGGTGTAGAAGCGGTAGCAGTCCTTCGACTCAACCCCGAATATCTTGTAAAGAAGCGGGGCAAGCTGTTTGAGCGGCATATTGCCGTTGTTGATACAACCCATCTCGTCGATGCCGTAGATAAGCTCCACGAGGTCTATGGCGTTGCCCGTCCATTGCAGGAGGCTGGCGGTGTTTTTCAGTTGCGTTGTTGGCGGATATTAGTGGCGGCACTTGGGGCGTGGCAAGGAATTTTTTTGCATCTTCCTGATGAAAGACAGGGCCTTGCTGATGTAGGCGGCAATCTCTTTTCTTTCTTCTGATAGATTGCGCACGGGATGGTGCTGCAACTCGATTTCGATGTAAGCAAAGCGCGATAATGGTAAGGTTCGCATCCATGCCGCCGTTACACAGTTCAATCACTTGGGTGGCGAAAGCCGTATATGCCGTTTCCATATTGCAGTCACCGGCTTCGTTTATCAGGCGGAAGAAGTCGGTTTCCGCCAGCAAGAAATAATTCATGGTTCTGTCAATTTTGAAAATTACACTTTGTTTTCTGCGTGCGCACATAAATATAATTGGCAAAACATGTGTCAGAAAGCAAAAAAATCCGGCACCGGCTTTTTTTCAAGGTGCTGGAATTCAGTGGTATAAAATTCAATATTTTTTTCCAAAGGAATGAATTTATACGGGATTAAATTGTTCATAATCAGAACATTTCTTCTATTTCCGAAAACAAAATTGTATGACTGCCGTACATTTTGGCTGTCTTGCTTATTTGTCAAGGGTGTAGATACTTCGGCATACACCGTTAGGATAGCTTTTCACAGAGGAAAGCGTCCAGTGTTGCTTTGGCAGAGCCGATTTGAAAAAATGCCGCCCACTTCCTAAAATGAAAGGAACGTTGTATAGTATGATTTCATCCACAGCGTGCATACGCAGTAGTCCGTTTATATAATCTGCCGTATCCGGTGTGGCTTCCGCGAGGTAACGGATGTTTGTGCCGTCTTTTCTCCATTCGTGCAGCATTGAAATGGAATAGTCCGGTGTCACACGGTAAAGGGCTTTCTTCCTGATTTCATCAAGACCGCAACGGTCAAGGCACAAATCCTGATGTGTTTTATCATATAACTCTGAAGAAAGACATCCGTCCATCGTCAGTACAGCGAGAATCTGAACTTTACCCATAATCGTTTCTTTTCGTTAGGCAAGGGTAAAAAAGTAGCGTGCAATTCACACTACCTTCAAGCGATGGCTCTGGTAAAGCCTTTTACGGAGAGTACGTGAATGCACGCTATGCGTAAGCATAGCATAAGCATCACGCAATCGTCTCCGTAGTTCCAATTTACCAGATTTTCGCTTGAAACGCCTTGCGGTCTTATCCTATATGTTGGCGGCGAAAAGCTCCTGCCAATCGCCGTTTTTCTCAAATGTTATGCAAAGATAGCCAAATTCAGTGAATTACAGGCTATGATTGCTTGAATTTATATTTAAGTCCATACTCTTCAAGTTTGCTGTATAGTGTTGTCCTGCCTATTCCGAGCAGTTCGGCGGCGACACTCCGGTTGCCGTTTGCCTGTTTCAACGCACGCAATATCCGCTCCTTATCCTCCGCGTCATTGCGCAAGGCGAAGCTGACAGTAGAGGTCGGTTTCGTCACGGCAAGTTCCAGATGCTCTTTCATGACAACACCTTCCTGCGCCTGCAATACAGCACCCATAACTTTCTGCCGAAGTTCCCGCACGTTGCCCGGCCATGTGTGGGTCAGTAACGCTTTTTCGGGCTTCGGAACTGAAACCGCTCACATTACACTCCAGTTCCTTGTTGGCTATCTCGCGGAAGAACTCCGCAAGCGGCATGATGTCCTCCTTACAGTCACGCAAAGGCGGCACGGTTATCACGAAGTCATGCAAGCGGTAGAGTAAATCCTGTCGGAAACGCTTTTCATTCACCGCTACTTCCAAATCCTCGTTGGTGGCGGCGATGATGCGGACATTGAAACTCCTGTCCGATTTGTCACCAACCGGGCGATACCGCCTCTCTTGTATGGCACGGAGCAACATCTGTTGGGTTTCCAACGCGAGGTTTCCCACCTCGTCCAGAAACAACGTGCCGCCTTCCGCTTCATGGAAATACCCTTTCTTGGTGCTGTCCGCACCTGTAAACGCTCCCTTGACGTGTCCGAAGAATGCCGACGGCGCAAGTTCTTTTGAGAGTGAACCGCAGTCAACCGCCACGAAGGGTTTGCCCGTACGTTTGCTCTTGTCGTGCAGGTGGTGGGCGATATGTTCCTTGCCCGTGCCGTTCTCTCCGAATATCATCACGCTCATGTCGGTTGCTGCTACCAGCCTTATGCGGTGCATGATTTTCTGAAAGGCGGAACCTTCACGGGCGAACACGGGCATACGGGATTGTCCCGCCTGCCGTTCTTTCTGTATGGAACGGAGAAGAGGGACAAGTTTATCCTCCACAAGTTGTTTGGGGATATAGTCTATCGAACCGAGCTTCATGCTTTCCACTGCGGTATGCACTTCGGCATAGTCTGTCATGATAATGAAAGGTTGCATCTTTCCCTCCTTTCGCATCCAGCGCAAGAGGTCTATGCCGTTACCGTCAGGCAGGCGCAGGTCGGCAACCACGATGTCATTATCCGTCGCCTGTTGCAGATGTTTCTTCGCTGTTGACAGGTGGTAAGCCTTCACGGTACGGTAGCCCTCCCGTGACAGCATGTTGCAGACAAACTCGCAGTACACGATGTTGTCTTCCACCACAATTATTTTTGTCTTATCCATTTTCGTATTTTCTCCTTTCCTCTTCTGCCAACCGGATTATTTCCGCTCCCTTGTTCAACACGGCGATCACGGCATGGCTTAACACTTCTTCATCTGGGATTACATCGCTATGAAGCAATCTGTAAAGTTCCCTCAACGGTTGGTCAGCACGGAGTATCTCCCATGAGCTACGCAGGTGGTGTGTCAGGGAATCTAACTTTCGCAGGTCTTTTTTTCTGTTGCCGCTTCCCGTATTGTCTGCATCTCCTTTTCGGTTTCCGTCATCAACTTTTCCAGCATAACGGCTTCATTGCCGTAGGACAACAAGGCTGAAAAATCCGGTTTCCCGTCCGGTGTTTCTTTTATGGCACACCTGTCGGAAACCTCCATCAACTCCGATATGGAGAACGGCTTGAACAGGCATCCGGCAAAGCCTTTTGCCAATAGTTCCCCTTTGTTACAACTGCCCGAAGCGGTTGCCACAACCACCGGGATTGTTGGTGAATTGCCCACGTTGGACGAACGCAATAGTTCCAGCAATTCGAAACCGTTTATACCGGACATATTCAAGTCTGTCAGCAACAGGCTGTATTCTTTCTGGCGTATCATTTCCATCAGTGCCGCAGCATCGGTGCAAGTGTCGCAGTGTATTCCTTCTTGGGAATACATCTCTTTCAGCATCAGAAGTAATACCTCATCATTGTCAATGGCGACAACATCATGGAATTTATTGTTATGATAAACAGGTGTATTGCTTGTATATCCAAGCTGTTCTTCAGCTTCCTGCATAGAAATTTCAACTGTGAAACGACTGCCTTTCCCTTTCTTGCTGTCCAAACGGATTGTTCCGCCAAGCATCGACACAATATTACGCATTATGGCAAGCCCAAGCCCGAAACCCTCCTTTGCGGCGGCATTTTGATGAGACGTTCAAACGCACCGAACGCTTGTTTCTGTTCCTCTTCTGTCATGCCTGTACCTGTATCTTCAACGACCAGTGTCAGAACTCCATTGTCATATTCAGTAATCAAAGAAACACCGCCTTCTTCTGTGAACTTGACAGCGTTTGACAGCAGGTTATTCCCGATTTGTATTATTCGCTCTTTGTCGGTCAATACAATGGCATCGTGTCCAGTCTTCACGGACAAGGACAACCCTTTGTTCACGGCAACAGGCATGAACTCCGTTTCAAGTGTGTGCGTGATTGCAGAAATCCGGCAGGGTGACAGACGGGGCTGTTCCTTGCCGTTGTCCAGGCGGAAGAAGTCAAGCAAAGTGTTGAGCATATCCCGCATACGGTCGGAGGATTGCAGTATATTTTGGATATATTGCCCATTATTACCGCTATTGCATTCTTTCCGCAAAAGTTCGGTATAGCCGGTTATTGCCGTCAGTGGTGTACGCAACTCATGGGTAATAGTATGTACCGCTTTCTTTCGGGAGGTTATGAGTACCTCATTTTGTTGCACGGACTGTTCCAATTGCTCGATCAAATCCGTTGTCTTGCGTTTGTATCGTTTAATGTTCTTTGCATCACGGTGTATGATGATATCGGAAATGACCAACAGCAAAAAGAACAAATCCCATCAAGCCGCCTATCTGCATAAATGATTTTTTTACGCATGGCTGTTATCTCGCTTTCTATTTTTGTAAATCAGATTGTACCTTCTTTTTCGATTTGGCAAATCAATCCTTGCAGTTGTCTGTTAAGTTCTGCATTACGGGCAGCAAGACTATCGGCTTGTTCTGACAATCGACGGCTCTGCGCTTTCTGTTCGTTGACCATGTTTCTATTGGATGAACGGAGCGTAGTCGTTGTTGTCGTTGGCTTCGTTCCTCTTTTTGCCGAAGATGCTCAAGAAACCTTTTCGTTTTTGGCTTTTTTTGGACTGTTCCTGCACACTTTTTCTGCACAATAACCGGAATTTGATTGGCTATCTTCTTGTTAATAGATTGTTGTTCATCCATTAACCGGACTATCTGGAACATCTGTCGTTCCTTATCCTCTAAAAAGACTGCGCACACTATCGATGCGCTCTGCTGGATAGGTGGCCTTGAAACGGCAGAGCATACTGTCCATTGCCATACGCCGTGCATGGTAATGCTCGATATCTTTATCGTTCCATTCCAGTATTGTTTCACCCAATAGAGAAAATTTTATCATTTGAATATTGATATTGTTTATTTCTTTTTCGGAGCTCGTCTATTTTTTTATTGCCAAGTTCTAATGCTTCTATCTCCTGCCATTCATAGAGGCTATTATATGCCATACATCCGATAAGAATGGAGATAAGTATATATCCCAACCGTATTGCCTTATAGAAATTTCCTGACCGCTCCATTATTTTTGATGACATTGATTTTTTTGAAACATGAATAAAAGTTTATCTTTTTTTCGTTCATACGGATATTATCAGAATAATCGCCTTTTTGTTATTTGATACCCGCATGGCTTAACCATAAAAACGCCTAAGCCCTTAGTGTATGAACTTACTTCTGAGGCGTAGTCTTTACTTGTATTTAATGGAACTTTCCCTTTAATATGACACCACTCATTATTGCAACTGATGTCTTCAATCTCAGACATCATTTTTTGCAAATCTGTAATAGCTTTGGAACTTGCCGATTGGGGTATCTGCAACTCAAAATAGAGCATCGGTTCGAGGATGTCCACACCTGACTGTTGCAAGGCCAGCCTGAAGACATAAAGGGGTCAGCTGTCTGAAATCAGCAGGTGTACTTACCGGGCTATAATACTCGGCTTGAGTAAAAGTTACTTTCAGATCAGTCACTTCCCATCCATGTAAACCAGATTGGCAAGACATACGAATCCCTTCAAAAACGGCATTTTGAAAAGAATGGTTCAGATAACCATAGGAGATGTCACTTTCGATTTGCAACCCTGTCCCTAACGGTAAGGGTTCAATAGTCAGCCCTATTGTGGCCCAGTAAGGGTTGGGTGGCACTTCGATCTGAATAATCTTATTGACCTTTTTTACAGGTCGTTCTTTGTAGATAGTCTTGATCTCATCAAAATGGACCTTTACGGAAAATCGTTCTTCCAGCAATGTCTGTATGATTTCCTTTTGTGTCAAACCATATAACGAGATTTCCAATTCATCACTATATGAGTTTATGGAAAAGGACAAAGACGGGTCTTCAATCCACAATGTATTCAGAGCGGATATCACCTTGCTTCTCTCTTCGGACCTGTCTGGCCGGACGGAGGATTTGAGAGCGGGATGCTGATGAGATAACCCTTGAATCAAACAAGGTTTAGTACCTAAATAATCTCCGATTCGAAAATCTTCCATATCTTCTACAATCGCGATATCATTGGCCCCCACTTCATCAACATTTATCTCTCTGCCCTGATAAATAGTCTTTAGATTTTTAATCTTGATGAATTTTTCCGAATCGTTGATTCTTACAATGTCTCGAAGTCTCAGACTTCCGTCAATTATTTTTTTAGAAAACTTCTTTTTATGTCCTTTGGGGTCATGCTCTATCTTATAGAGATAAGCTGAAAGTCTGTTTGAGACTGATTCTGGAGGAAGTATAAAAGAAGAGATGGCGTCCAACAACTCATTGATACCGATATTGAACATTGCTGATCCATGTAGTACCGGATAGACTTTGGCTTTTTGCCACAAGATCGATTATCGTATTCCAATAATCAGCCGGTGAAATTTCGCTATCCGCCAAATATCGTTCTAATATATTGTCGTCATGGTTGCATACAAATTCTTTGTATTCTTCCTTTATATATGTTTGGGAGCAAATCGGATAAACCAATCCATCGACAATAGTTTGCATAAACAGGACATCTTGAGACAGATTTGTTTTTATATCCAGATACAAACGCTCTAAATTCACACCGTCACGGTCAATTTTATTGATAAATATAATTGTCGGGATTTGCAGTTTTTGTAAAGTATTGAACAGCAACTTTGTTTGCGCTTGTATGCCTTCCTTTGCGGATAAGATGAGGACTGCTCCATCAAGCATTTTGAATGTCCGCTCCACTTCCGCAATAAAATCCATGTGTCCCGGAGTGTCAATGATATTGCATTTCACACCATTCCTGATAATAGATGTCGTAGAAGCCCGAACAGTAATTCCTCTACGTTTCTCTATATCCATAGAGTCTGTTATGGTGTCACCATTATCCACACGGCCGCACTTTTCCGTTGCTCCACTGGCAAACAGCAGATTCTCGGTTACGGAAGTTTTTCCTGCATCAATGTGAGCAAGAATTCCTAAATTTATAATATTCATTTGGATTAAGCAATAATATACTACAATAGATGCATTGTCGAAATGCACCTTTTAATACCTCCTCGTAGCATGTGAGAACTACAGGATTACTAACTCGTATTAATATGTATATTATTACTGCCGCATAACGATTACAAAATTACACAAAAAAATATATCTAACAAAAGTGGGAGGATTTTTTAACTTTTTACCATAGACATTTTATTAGGGAAGCGTAGGTTCAACTGGCAAGTACAAATAAGTAGAAATGTTTGAACAACAACGTTTTAGGAAGTTGAAAAAAATCAAGTTTCTCTCTCGGTATAACGTTTATTTTGGCCAATATCTTCTTTAGTTTGGCATTTGAGTATTTCCCATTCGTGTTCTATTTAGCTCCTTATTATGAGTATGTAGCAAGTTGCTTATCAAATTCAGCCTCTTTGAGGGTCAAATATGGTTTTGCAAATGGTGACTGACAAGACATAAACAAGGTCAGCAGGATTTTTTACATAAATGAACATGAATGTATATAACCTAAAATAAGAATAAATTTTAATAAGGGCTGCCCAAAAAGAAAAAAAATGCAGTTGCCATCCTACAGATACTTGCAGAAAGGATAAAATTTACTTTTAGACCTTTTGGGATAGCCCTTATTAATACTTCAGATAAAATTCCTAAGGTTATATTTTCAATCCTTTGGACCGGGTTTCCTCCTTGGCATACAGTCCTGGACGCCCGATTATGACATGGTTGGCAACGATACTATCCGCCGGACTGCGTATCTGCGGCGGTGCATTTTCGGGATATTGCACCTGCCTGTTCCGCACATCTTCCGCTTCCGGTTTGACCTGTTGCCCCTCGTTCTCCTTTTCGGCGACTTCGGGCGTGGGCGGCGCAAGCTCCAGCTGTATCTTGCGGTCAAGGGCGGCAAGTTCGGACTTCAACTGCTTCAACTCGTCCTCCTTCTTCCACACCTTGCCAGCTATCTCCTGCAACTGCGGTATCTCCCTTTTCAGTACCTCGTTCTTCGCCTTATACTGGTCGATGATTGAGGGTATCCTCTCAATCGCGTTGAGGAAATTGCGGGCGGCAGCCAACGGGTCAGCCAGCGCCAGATGCCCGTTGTTGTAGGTGTACTTGTAGTTTCCCTCTATCACGAAACGGTTGTCGGTAAACTCCAATCCCTCTTTGAGTATCCTTTCGCTCACCACCTTTATCGGAAAACCGTAAAGCTCTCCGACCTGCGTGTAAAGCCCGCCCGTAGTGGCGTTTTTTTCGCTATCTCCTGCAAACGCTTTCCGATAACCTTCTCATCGGCGGAATCCACACCGTCCACCTTAATTATATTAAGGCGGTTGCCCTCCTTGTCGGTCTGCACCACCGACAGGAAGCGGTTCCAGTCCTCCGTCATGGCATCTATGAAAGCCGTGTTGTTGCGCAACTCGCCGGTCTTTGACTCCAGCTTGAACTCCGAATCACGCTTGCCCTTGTTGAACGACTTGCGTTCCCCTTCGAGCGATGCGATCCGCTTCTCCAGTTTCGCCTTATCCAAAAGGTCGGTGTTGCCGGATAACAACGCCATGTACTCCGAGAAGTTCATGCCCGATTTCTCGTCCATTGCCCCCTCGTCGATGGTACGCGCCCCCATAGCACCGCTTTTGAGCTGCGAGATGAAAGTTTGCTTGCAGTGCAGGAGGTTGAACTTGTAGCTGTCCAGTGACTTCTCCACCGCGTAGATGATTACATCCACGTTGTTCCCGGCGAAATGCTTGGCAATCTCATTTCCTGCCCTAACTCCGCGTCCGTCACGCTGTTGCAGGTCGGATGGCCGCCACGGTGTGTCCAAATGATGGATTGCCACACACCTTTTCTGCGCATTCACACCCGTTCCGAGCATGGAGGTGGAGCCGAACAGCACACGCACCGTTCCGGCATTCATGGCGTCTATCACCGCCTTCCGCGCCTTGTCGGTCTTGCACTCCTGAATGAAGCGCACCTCGCTTGGCGGTATGCCGTAGTCCTCCGTCAGCTTGCGCTTGATTTCCGAATAGACGTTCCACCCATCGCCCGGCTGATATGTCCCCAAGTCCGAGAAAACGAACTGCGTTCCCTTTTGCGCGTCGTATTTTTGGTAATATTCCGCGATCATCTTGGCACAGTGGCTCGCCTTGTTGTCGGGATGGTCTTCATAATTCGGGTCTATCATGCGCATGTCGAGTGCCATTTTCCGGGCATAGTCCGTGGCGATAAGCATCTTCGCCTTTTCTTCCGTTTCCGAAAGCGGCAGCCTGCCCAACATGGTTCACCACCACTTGGCAGTTCATAGGTTTGCCCACCTCTATCTCGTTTTCCTCATAGTAGTGGATGACTTGCCCGAATATCTCTCCGTCCGTGAAGCCGCTGCAACCGCTTTTTCTGCACATAGTTCAGAATGTGGGTCACACACTCGTCTATGTTTTTTTGGCAGGGTTGCGGTACTTCTTCGCAAAGAGCGTATCTTCCTCCGCCCGCTGTTCCAGATACATTTGTATCGTTCTTTTGAAATGGTCTGTTCCTTTCATATCGCTGTCGTTTTTAGATTGTCTGTTTAAGTATCTCTCTCCAATAGGTCGGCTCTACCTCGCTGAGAAGGAAGTCCATGAAGTCCCTCCGTGCGTCCTTGTTCAGTTCGTGGTACAATCTTCGGAAAGTGCTAAAATTGCCGTTGATGTACGTTTCCACCATATACACGAAGATGTTGTCCACCTCGTAATATTTGCACTGCTGCGCTACCGTCTTGCAGTTTCTCTTTGCCATGTCGGTAAGGGTTAAAGGGTGAATAACCAAAGGATGAAGCCGAAGAAGGCAATGGTGAAAAGGATAGCCACGATTACACCTATCGCCACTCGGAACACTCCGTTTACAATCTCTCTGATGATGCCCCAAAGGATGCCGAACACCCCGAAGGCGGTGCGCATCATCAAGCCGCATATCGCCAACCCGATGTATTGCGCCACTTGTCTGAAATTTGCCGTTGCTGTCATATCTTCGCTGTTTTTGATTTTTTTGTTTTTTATGCGGATTCAAGAGCTGAGGGAGTTGAGTTTCAAACTATCTTATCTGCCTCTCGTTTATCCGACATTTTTTTTATGCGTCTTTCTGTCGCATCGGTCGTTTTCGTTTCGGGTGCTTGAAAAGGTAGGGATTAGGGAATGCAAGGTTTTTCGGTCAAAATACTACCCGCAGGGCTGGAGATTTTTACCGAAAACAGGAGGCTTGACCTTGCTTTCCCGTCCAATCCCGGAATTACCTTTGCGCCCAGAACGGAAATGACTGCCTGATGCGGCTCACTGAAAGGCGCAAAAATGGAGGTAAACGAAAACAGAGGCTGATTGGGTAGAAAAAACTTCAGGGAAAAATCCGTAAAAAAGGAATCACCAAAAGGAAAAAGACATCACCGGAAGCGTGAAAAGGGCAAACCACTACAAAGGAAGTATGATTGTTTTCCGATCCGACAGGACTTGTCCAGCCGGGCGACAACAATCATTCTTCCCGGATTGCCCGCTGTGTGTGGCTACCTGTTTCATTCATGGGGCAGGCGGACACACTCTGCATTCACTTTCCGCTTCCGGCAAAAGGGACAGCGATCATCTGAAAAACCCGTAAAAGCACCTCTTGGCATAGGCGCAAAAGAAAGGGGCATTGCTTCATCTGTCTAAACATCGTTTAGGCGTGAGGCAATGCCCTTTTCTCCGGCTATGCGGTAGTTGGCACACGTTTGTTCCAAACTCGTTTTGGGCAATGGTGTGCCGACGGATAATACCGCTTTTACGGAAAAATCTTATGAATGAGGGGATAAAAATCTGGGAGTTTATATCAAAATCTCGGATTAAATAGCTACTTTTGCATACGAAGAGTTCTTTGAAGGTTACGCAACGCGCAGAAGGATAATGCAGTAGATAACTAACTAAATCGTAACCTATTACTATCAAGAGCGATTAACCAACGCTCATTTCCAATAAATTACACTCTTTTCGTAACTTCACTTTACAAAAAAATACCTAAAATTAGTTAGTTAGCCAAATAAAATAATATTTTTTTATCAGTATCTCTTATATGAACTTATAAAAAAAGATATATTATTTTTTTCGGTTTTTTTCATTTAACACGGATATATAATGTTTTTATTTATCAATCTTTATAATGGTTAACTTCATATTCTTTCCTTTTATTTCCCGCTTTTCCCAAAAGTGTTCCAATCTCTTTATATAGCTATAATTTAGCAGCTTGATAACAGTATTCATCATTAAAATTATCAAGCAATGGAATCAAACAGCAATGACAATTACGTGCTGGTCTTGGAAGACCGCACGGAAGTAAAGAACGAAAAAGAAGCAGGCAAGCTTTCCATAGTTTCAGGTATCGACGACAAGGGAAACCTTAAAACCACCGAGGCAATCGCCGCCAATCAGGCAGCGTTCTTGAAGTTCAATAACAAGGACGGACTCCTCAAAAACTTCATGACCAATTTCCTTAAACAGTTCAATAACCCAACTCATTTTGGATTGTACAAGGTATTGGCAGACAATGTGGAGCAGGGCGTGGACAACCTGCGCACCATACTGCAAAGCCGTGAAAAGTCCGAAAGCAAGCAGCAGCTGGCTGAGATAGGCATTTCCTTTGAGGATTATTTACCCCATCAGAAGAATGCCACTGCTATCGATGAGTCGAAGATTGATTGGAAGCAACTCGATAATCTCGGACTTACCCGTGAGCGATTGGAGCAGAGTGGAGAATTGGAAAAGATGCTCAATTGGCAGAAGAGCAATCTCTTGACGATAGCCGTACCTATTGGAGACACTACCATCTACACCGAAGCTCGCCTTGCTTTCCGCACGGACGATAACGGCAATGTCGGTTTGGCAATTCATCCTTTGAGAAAAGAACCACAGCTTGACTTTCCCTATATGGGTTACAAGTTCTCTCCCGAAGAAAAGGAGCAACTCCTTGCTACGGGTAATCTTGGCAAGACCATTGAGGTAACACCTAAGAACGGAGAGCCTTTCTCTGCCTACGTATCTATCGATCCGCAGACCAATGAAATCATAGCCCTGCGTGCTGACCGTGTGAATATCCCTAAGGAAATCAAGGGTGTTACTCTTTCCGATGCACAATACAAGACCTTGTGGAAGGTAAAGCCGTGAAGGTGGAAGGTATGACTGCCAAGAGCGGCAAGTCTTTTAATGCCACGCTTCAGGTCAATGCAGAGAAGAAAGGCATTGAGTTCATCTTTGGCGACAACAAGAGTTTAAGAGAACGACAGGAACACAAACAGACACAGCAGCAAGGTGTACCTCATAAGCTTTGCGGCTTAGAGTTATCAGATAAACAGCGTGAAGCCTTGGATAGCGGTCGTACACTATATCTAAAGAATATGGTGGACAAACAGGGACAACCTTTCAACGCGTACGTTCGTATGGACAAGGAACAGAATAGACCACGTTTTTACAAGTGGAATCCTGACAAGAAGCAAGAAACCGGCAAAGAAAAAGTGGTTACCGTAGCCGAAGAACACAAAACACAGGTAGCTGTCAATAACCACGGCAAGACGAATGAAGCCACCAAGGATGTGAAAGAGCCTCTCAAAACGGGACAGACACAACCTACTGCCGAGCAGAAGCAAAAGCAGGACGAGAACAAGCAGAAGAAGTCCCGTGGACGTAGATTGTAACCTTAAAACCATTCAGCACTATGACAACTTGTATTATTGCCGAGAAACCCTCGGTAGCCAGAGATATTGCCCACATCGTAGGAGCAACGAGCAAGCAAGACGGATATATGGAAGGCTGTGGCTATGTCGTTACTTGGGCAATGGGACACCTCATCGCCCTTGCCATGCCTGAAGCCTACGGTTTTTCTGCCTACAAAGCCGAGGACTTGCCCATTCGTCCCAATCCTTTTCAGTTAGTGGTACGACAAGTACGTAAGGACAAGGAGTATGTATCAGACCCTGCGGCATTGAAGCAACTCAAAGTGATACGCTCCTGTTTTGACAAGGCAGACCGCATCATCGTTGCCACCGATGCAGGGCGTGAAGGTGAGCTCATCTTCCGCTACATCTATCAATATCTTGATTGCAGAAAACCTTTCGACCGTCTTTGGATAAGTTCACTTACCGATAAGGCTATTCGTGAGGGACTTTCCAATCTCAAACCTGGAAACTGTTACGACAATCTCTATCATTCTGCCAAGGCAAGAAGCGAAGCCGACTGGCTGGTAGGTATCAATGCCAGCCGTGCGCTGTCCATTGCCCGCAAAGGCGGCTATTCTTTGGGACGGGTACAGACCCCAACACTTGCTATGGTCTGCCGTCGGTACATAGAGAACCGTGATTTTTCTTCCGTGCCCTATTGGAAATTATCCGTTCACACAGAAAAAGAGGGCTTGTCGATAAAAGCCGTTGGCTGTAAAGACTATGAGAATGAAGCATTGGCACAGACTGCTCTCGCTACGCTTCGCAGTCAGAGCCAGCTTACAGTGGAATCGGTCACAAGAAAGGTAACGTATACCGCGCCACCATTCTTGTACGACCTTACTGCCTTGCAGAAAGATGCCAACAAACGCCACGGCTTTTCTGCAGACAAGACCCTCTCGATAGCCCAAAGTCTCTATGAGAAGAAAATCACGACCTATCCCCGTACAGGCAGCCGATACATCAGCGAGGATGTCTTCGAGGAAGTACCCGCCCTACTGCGCAAGATAAGAGAAACACTTCCGACTCCGCTTAACCGCCATTCGGTGGACAACGCAAAAGTAACCGACCACCACGCCATCATCCCGACTGGTGAAACACCATCAGGATTGTCGGCAGATGAAAGAACCATCTATCAAATGGTAGTTAATCGCTTCATAGAAGCCTTTTCCCCCGATTCAGAGGAAGAGCGTATGCAGGTACGGTTCACTCACGGCACCAATATCTTTACTTGGAAAGCATGCCGACAAATCTCCTTGGGCTGGAAAGCTGTACAGAAAGGTAAAGAAGTAGAAGCAGAGATGAAAGAAGATGGTGATGAACAGATTTGTCTTCATTGCCTAGTTTGACAGAAGAAGAGGTTTTACCACTTGTTTCTGCCGAGATAACCGCGCATAAGACCAAACCTAAACCTCTCTACACAGAAGCGACACTGCTTTCTGCTATGGAGAACGCAGGAAAAGAGGTCGAAGATGCAGAAAGTAAGAAAGCAATGGCAGAGTGTGGTATCGGAACACCTGCCACCCGTGCCAACATCATTGAAACGCTTATCCTCCGTGATTATATCCGAAGGGATAAGAAAGTCATCATACCTACCGAGAAAGGTCTGGCAGTCTATGAAATAGTCAAGGATAAGAAGATAGCCAATGCAGAGATGACAGGCAGTTGGGAACTTGCCCTTGCCGCTATTGAAGCAGGAAAGATGCCATCTGATAAGTTCTCACAAGGCATCAACTCTTATGTAAGTACCATCTGTGAGGAACTCCTTTCACTTACTCCCGAACAAAAGTCCTATCCTGTTTACCGCTGCCCAAAATGCGGACAGCAGAGTGTCGGCATCTATGCCAAGGTAGCCAAGTGCAGGCATGAGACCTGTGGTTTCCATGTGTTTCGTGAAGTCTGCGGCATACTTCTCTCTGAAGATAATATCCGTGACTTGATAAGTTCCGGTCGTACGCCTATCCTTAAAGGGCTGACCAGCAAGGCAGGCAAGAAGTTCAATGCCCAACTTGTTCTGGGCGAAGACTACGCCACTTCCTTTGAGTTTGAGAACAAGAAAGGAAAACAAAAAGGGAGATAATCCCGACAGAAACAGAGAGGAACAGATATAGATCGGGAGATATAAGTATTACCTGCCGACCTTTTTTCCTCCACTTTATTAAGAGAAAACACTATGGCATACAATAAGAAAGAAGTCCTGCAAGCCAACACGGAAGCTATCCGTGTGGTCTTGCGCTTAGAAAAGGAACGCCGCGAAGCCACCGAAGCTGAGAAAAGTATCTTACGGGACTACCAAGGCTTCGGTGGCTTGAAATGTGTACTCAACCGTACGGATAACCCCGATGACATCCGCTATTGGAGCAAGTCGGAACAACACCTCTTCGAGCCAACCCAAAGGCTCAAGCAGATGATTTACCGTGATGCCGTTGATGCCAATACCGCCAAGCGGTATTGGGAGAGCATCAAGGCAAGCGTGCTAACCTCCTTCTATACTGATACCCGCATCGTTTCTGCCATTTCAGACGCACTTGCCTTCACAAACCTGCAGATAAGACGATGCTTAGACCCTTCTATGGGTATGGGTGCCTTTGCCGAAATCTTTGCAAGGCAAGCAGGAGTTGTAGATGCAATGGAAAAGGATCTGCTCACTGCCCGCATCTCACAGGCCCTGCACCCCTATGGCAAAGGCAATATCTTCGTCCGAAACGAGCCTTTTGAAGCTATTGGGGAGTTAGAAAACAAAGACAAATACGACCTTATTACAAGTAACATTCCTTTCGGGGATTTCATGGTCTATGACCGAGAGTACAGTAGAGGCAAGGATACACTAAAGCGTGAGTCCACACGTGCCATTCACAATTACTTCTTCGTGAAAGGTCTGGACTGCATCAAGGAAGGTGGCTTACTGGCATTCATCACCTCACAGGGTGTTTTGGACAGTCCCCGCAATGAGGCCATACGCCGTTACCTCATGCAGAACAGCCGCCTTATCTCCGCTCTCCGACTGCCATCAGGTATGTTTTCAGACAATGCAGGAACGGATGTAGGCAGTGACCTCATCATCCTGCAGAAGCAGACTGGTAAAGAAATCAGCGAGGGAATTGAACAGCAGTTCGTAGAAACCGTTTCCGTTCCCAAGGAAGAAGGTTCTTCGGTCGTCTTCAAGCATAACTCTCTTTTTGTAGGAGATTGGAAAGACATATCTCATCGCACCATTGCCACAGAGCGCATATTGGGTACAGACCCTTATGGAAGACCGGCATGGGAGTATCGGTTCACGGGAGGGATTGAGGAATTGGCAGAAAGTCTCCGAACACAACTCTCTCTTGAAATGGGACAACGTATCGACCGTAAGCTATATGAAACAGGTATACCGATGACAGAGGTAGAGCGGGAGGCAGAAGCAGAGAAACTGCTCCGCAAGTTGGGTATTACCATAAGTCGGGAAGAAGATACAGAAAAGACAAAGACTGAAGACAAGGGCATAAACGATGCCTATAACCTCATGCCCGACAGTATCAGGAAACAACTGCCAAAACTTTACAGCACGGAAAAGGAACTCATAGGCGATAAGGTTGCCTATGCACGCTATTTCTTCCCTATGGGAGCATACACAGCCTACCTTCTGGAATATGACCCCAAGAGCCGTATTGGTTTCGGTGCCGTGACGATGGGTTATGGCTGGGAGCTTGGCAATATGTCCCTCAACGAGATGGAAGGCGTGAAGGTAAGAGGATTGGGGATTGAACGTGATCTGTACTTCTCTCCTAAGAAATTGCACGAGATAGCCGAACTGGAAGAAATAGTCAGAGGACAATATACCAAAGAAGAAGTGGTGGCAGAGGAAATCAAGGAAGAAGTGGTAACAAAGATAGAAACAGAGGATAAGGTTAAGGAGACTGCGACCATTACTTCTGAGAACGATACGCAGATAATGGAAGATACCGTTTCCAGCGGAGAGACAACTCCATTACAGCCGTCATCATCAGAGTCCGACCCACAACAATTCGTATCAGAACAGCCTTCCATAACTGTTGAACCTGCACCCGAAGGCGTACCCACCTTGACACTTCATCATCAATACGAGCAGGAGCCACAGGAAATCCGTACGGATATTGAAGCTCCGAGAAAGATGAACGGGCAGACGATATTCTTTGACGACGATCATCATCCGGTGGTGGACAATAACATGGAAGATATCGGACAACCGGAGCAACTGTCACTATTTGCCCCGGAGGAATACAGTGGAAAAGCCACACTAATTTGACCCACCCTGGCAAGTATTTAGACCCAGTAAGGTTAAAATAATGAGACCCACCTCACCAAAATAAGAATGACCCTTTGAAACGCTAGTTTTTTAGGGTCATTTTGTAGTTTTGTGTTACTGCCCTGGCCGGCATTAAAAACATAAAACTATTATTTATATGACAAAATTAAAGAATTTATTGCGCTGTTACGCATCTGGTATGGGAATAAGAAGTATTTCTAGTACTTTCCATATATCTCGTAACACCCTCCGCAAGTATGTCCGTAAATTCCAAGAAAGTGGCTTGTCCATGGAGCAAATTCTGTCGCTTTCAGATGATAAGCTGGCGGACTTGTTTTCAGATGGGCATTCTCGTAACCGTCCGCCTTCTGCTCGCAAGTTGGAGTTAGAGGCACTTGTTCCTGATTATGTGAAACGGCTTAGCAAGAAGGGTGTTTCTATCTTATCTCTTCACACGGAGTATCTCAAAACTCATCCTAATGGTTACCAGTATTCTACTTTCAAACACGCAATCCATGCCTACAGATGTCAAACACGAGCCGTAGGACATGTAGAGCACCTTGCTGGCGATCAGATGTATATTGATTATGCAGGTGATAAGCTAGAGATAGTCGAAGAACAGACGGGTGAGGTGCGGAAGGTAGAGGTTTTTGTGGCTACCCTTCCATGCAGTCATTACACCTATTGCGAGGCAGTGTGGTCGCAGAAGAAGGAAGACCTTATCGTTGCTTGCGAGAATGCTCTTCATTTCTTTGGTGGTGTACCCAAGGCTGTTGTGCCTGACAACTTAAAATCAGCCGTTATCCGCAGTGATCGTAATGAGCCTGTTATCAATGACGACTTCGCTGCTATGGCTGAATTTTATGACATGGCTGTTTATCCAGCTAGGGTGCGCCGTCCCAAGGACAAGGCACTGGTTGAGAATGCTGTAAAGCTAATGTATCGGTCGGTATATGTAGATATTGAAGGGCAAATTTTCCATAATCTAGAATCACTTAATGTTGCTATACGCACATCTTTAGAAGCATTTAACAGCCGTAGATTGAGTGGGCGTAAGGAATCCCGTCAAGAACTATTTGAGGAAATGGAAAAAGATTTTCTTCGTCCTCTTCCTACCGCTCGCTATCAGATGAAGTCTAGAAAGTCTGCTACTGTCATGGCTAATAGCTTCGTTATGCTAAGAAAGCATAGTTATAGTGTTCCAACAGAGTATATCGGCAAACGTATGGAGCTTATTTACGATAATGACAATGTTCAAATCTACTATGGGTTAAAGTTAGTTACCATCCATCAGCGAGATGATACTCCCTATACCTACTCACAGAAAGATGCACATAATCTTCCTGGTCATCATGGTAGCTTTGAAAAGGATTTGGAGGAAATATATCAACGGGCAGGGCAAATAGACAACATCCTTCTGCTTTATCTCAAGGAAGTCGCTACGCAGATGAAATATCCACCAAAAGCCTTCCGCTCTTGCCGTGGTATCATGTCGCTGGAGAAGAAGTATGGCATGGCTCGTCTAGTAGCAGCTTGTAACTGTGCCTCGGAAGGACGACGCTATGGCTATAATGAGATAAAGGATATACTACAGAAGGGTGATGATGCTCCCTATATATCTATGGATGAAGATAATATGGAGCTATCTCCTGAATATAAACCAAAAACTCATAAGAACATACGAGGCAAGGATTATTTCTCAAAGCAATTATCCAATAATAGCAAACAATTAAAGTAAACAACTATGGAACTAAATAATAATAAGACAGCACCTATTGTGCAAGAAATGGATAAGAATCAGTTATCTCTTGATTTAATGCATAGAATGAGGCTTACGGGTATGGCAACTGCCTTTGAAGAAAGTCTAACAACTACAATTGCAGATACGATGACACCAGATGCCTTTTTATCTTGGCTCTTATCTCGAGAATGGGACTATCGTTCTGCAGCAGCCATTGAAAGACTCATAAAATCAGCAGGGTTTAGATATAAAACCTATCCTGAGCAAATAGATTATAATATCAATCGCAACCTTAGCCAAAACAAAATGGAGAGAATACTCTCACTTGATTTTATCAAGCAAGGACGCAATATATTTATTACTGGTTCATCAGGAACTGGTAAAAAGTTTTATCGCTACAGCTATAGGCTATCATGCTTGTAAAAAAATGGTATTAGAACGATGTATGCTAACATGTCAAAGCTGCTGGGGACACTTAAGGTTGCCAAGAACAAAGGAACGTTAGAAACAGAGCTAAAGAAGATAGAGCGATGTCGCTTGTTAATCCTCGATGATGCCTTCCTTGTACCTGTAGATGCAAAAGAGCGTCCTATATTACTTGATATTATAGAAGATAGGCATGAAAGGAAGTCGATTATCATATCTTCTCAACTTCCTGTAGACAACTGGTATGATGCAATAGGCGACCCTACCGTGGCAGATGCTGTACTAGATAGAATTGTGCATACCTCATATCAAATAGAACTAACTGGAGAGAGTCTTAGAAAGATAAAAGCAAAGAATATTACCAAGTAATAGCGAAATAAAATGACCCACCCGACCAGGGCATTTAGTGGGTCAATAATAAATCGTTTTACTGGGTCTAAAATACTTTGACAGGGTGGGTCAAATTAGTGTGGCTTTTCCATCTGTTGTCAAAACTATATATCGTCAAAATAATCTATCGATAAAACTATCTATCGATAGTTCTACATATCGATTTGTCGAACTATCGAACTGTCGAGAGAATAATTGCTATGTAATAAAAGGAAAGAACCGGCACCTCTTCTCATTACCGCAATCATACCATTCTTATACAGAACATAAGAGTTTTTCTGCGGCGACTCCAAATCTGATAGGGAAAACTACCAGCCTTTGCGCTTAAAGCTTATGAACTTTCTATGAAAAGCTTATAAGCAATCTATAAAAAGCTTATAAGTAATCTGACAAAAGCTTATAAGTAATTTACAAAAAGCTTATAAGCTTTTTGCTAAAAGCTTAAGAGCTTTTGGGTGAAAGCTTAAGAGCTTTTCAAATTGACAGACTAACTTCTTTTCTCTTCCTTCTATTTCCCTGCTTTTCCTCATTTCTTGCAGCGGTGCTTCCGAGGGTTTACTTTTGCACTCAATAAGTACGGCAATGGACTGCATATTAGTTCGTTTGCCGAGTAACAATAAAGTATTCAAAATAAAATCAAGGAAATGAAACTCATTATCATCGACCGCAAAGCGTGGGAGCGACACCACTCCGAATTTGCAGACTTTATCCATCGTGTAGAGAAGCTCATCGGCAATCCGCCAGAGACCGAGCAATGGCTTGACAACGAAGCCGTGTGCATGCGTTTGGGCATCAGCAAACGTACCCTGCAATCATACAGAGATACGGGAAAAATCCCTTTCTCCATGATTGGACATAAATGCTATTACAAGGAGAGCGACGTCACGGGGTTATTGAACTCAAACAATGAATGAACTATGGAAGAGAAAGAAATCATTACACAGCAAGACCCTCAAATGCAGATGTTTGCACAGTTGATGGAGGGTACTTTGAAGAAACTGGAGCGTTATTGCTCCACTGCCCGTCCGATGTTGGGTGGAGAGGTTTACCTGACAGGCGAAGAAGTTTGTAAACTCTTACGGCTGAGTACCCGTACACTTCAGGACTATCGGGACAACGGTACGATTGCCTACTGTAAAATCGGCGGCAAGATACTCTATAGGCAGAGCGACATACAAGCCATGCTCGAAAGGCATTATAACGCAATACCCAAGAAATTATGGCAAGAATAGATGAACAAAGGAAACAACGTCTGGAACAAGCCCTTCGAGATATGGGCAATTATGGCGTTAAGCTCCGCAAGCCCGAAGATTTGCCCGATTTTGACCAGCCGATAGATTATGAGGAGGAAAAGAAAAGATTTGAGCCTGTTAAAGTTGAGGAACAAAATGACAAGGAGGGTCACAAGGACTATTCTCAACCGTCCTATCAAGAAACAGAGTTGTCACCAACGGAAAGGGCTACTTCTACCGAAGAGAATCATCAACGAATGGGAAAAACAAGGGACAGGAAGCAATTATCCGAGTTTCAGGGGAAATATCTCCAGCCCTTTCGCAACAGCCACCGCAAAGCCGTGTATGTATCAGAGGAAACTCAACGAAAGCTGGACTTCGTGGTGAGGAAAATCGGTGAGCAGGGAGCAAGCGTTTCAGGATATGTGGAGCAGGTGCTTCGAGAACATCTCGACCAATACAAAGATGATGTGGAAAGATGGCGGAAACTCTGAAGTACTGCATTCCTCGAATGCAAGCCTACGCTGAGTTACTGTATTCAATGAATGCAGTAACACGGCATGGGCTTATAATCCCATTTTCTATATCAGCAAGGTGTGTCTTTGTACCACAAATTGCCATTTGTACCACAAAGCCCCTTGCCCCAAAAGGGGGATTAAATCACTCCAAAGTCGTGATTAGATAGCAATGAAAAGACAGAAATGCAAGAAGCCTGATGGCAGACATACCACTTGTCCATAATGGGAAAGATGGCACTCCTGCGTGCTGCTGATAAAAGGGCATTCAACTATGTAGAGGAACTGTATGAGCCCAGCCACCTACTGGAGATTGTTCTCAATAAGTTAAAACCGAGTACAGACGTTACCTCGTGTGTGGCGGCATGCCCGAGGCTGTAGAGCAGGTATTGCAGGATATTCTCGACCTCTATAAACTTGACTTTGCCAAGTACGCTACACCGAGGGATATTCCTCGCATCCATCTCATCTGCTACTCGCTTCCCTCGCAGCTTGCCAAAGAAAATCGAAAGTTCATCTTCAAGGTCGTGAAGCCAGGTGCACGGTCGAAGGACTATAAGGACGCACTGCTCTGGCTAGAAATGCCGGTATGATTTACAGGGTTTCAACATCACCAAGCCCGGACTTCCTGTTTCTGCCTATGGGGATCCGTCGGCATTCAACGTATATGCCTGTGGCTCTGGATTGCTTCGCGATTGGTTAAGTAAATCCTTGCCTATGGAGTTGGGTATTGTATTTTGACCCACTTTTGGGCTCAAAACCAGTAATGTAAAATAAAATTCCGTGATGATTATCCTAATCGGAAATCGCCACGAAATTTTTGAGTCTCCCCACTTTTGACCTATCCGTTCAATTCACATACAAGGTCATTTTCTAACAAAGTAGATTTTACAATATTTCACTTATTTTACTTTTCCTGTAACTATTCAGCGATAATAAACGTTGAATATCAAGAGCTTATAAACTTAACATTGTGGCAAAAAGGCTCGAAATGACATTCTTTATTAGAATTTGTCTGTATGTCTTTATGTAACTTGCTGATAATCAATAATAGTTTATAGACCTTATCGCTGAATAGTTACCTTTTCCTTCCGTAAAAACACTAGAAAAAGCATTTTTTTCTTTAATGATTATACTAAAAGTGTAAAAAAATAATATATTATCTTTGTGTCCCAAAAAAATGACAAATCTAATCAAGGATATTTTTCTCTAGTACATCTTACTCTCTTATATGGCAAAAAATATACTATCGCTCACATCTTCAGAAGTATTTGATTTCTTTATGAAATCGGATCAGTATCACGGTTTTGAACTGCCAGAATACTTCACATTTGACAAAGTTCTTGAATTCGTCCAAAAAACTGTTGGAGACACCCTATACGAGGAATGTCTTCAAAATAATTTTTTTACCAGAAAATCTATCTGATGTTAACTTAAATATTTTTAAAGTATAAAGACGGACATTACGCTGTACGTCCTATTATACTTGCCAATCCTTTTCTCTATTATTTTTTGGTACGTGAAGTGTGTAATGAAAATAATTGGAATGTAGTGAAGAATCTATTTGATGAGTTTACTGTACCACACATAACATCTTGTGCCATACCTATAGTTAGGGCAGAAAAAGAACCATTCCATAATTCTACAACCATCATGAACTGGTGGTATAGTATGGAACAGCGTGCCATAGAGTTATCTTTGGAATATCGCTACATGTTTATGACTGACATCACGAACTGCTACGGGTCGGTAAATCCACAAGCTTTTGATTGGGCATTTCAGTTGAAAGACACACAACATGCAAGAACAGAGAAAAGTAATATAGCTAACAACATTCAGAGGTACCTTCGAGCTTTTCAGGAAGGCCGAAATATGGGCATACCACAAGGAAGCGCCATTTTTGACTTTGTTGGCGAAATCATACTCGGCTATTCAGATCTTTTGCTTCACGAAGCATTGCAGACTAAAGCCAAGGTCTACGAAAATGAGGGTAAGTCCTTTCCTTCTTACGAGATTATACGCTATCGTGATGACTATCGAGTGTTCTGCAATGACAAGAACGCCCTCGAGAACATTTCTTATACCCTACAGAATGTTCTTGAACGTCTCAACTTTCGAATGAACAGTAGTAAGACAAAGATTAGTGACAGCATTGTTACGGATGCTGTAAAAACAGACAAGCTCGCCTACATCTATAACACTCCTATCTTCAACAAAAAAGGATGTGACTTTGACAGTTTCGAAAAGTACCTACTGTATATTTTGATATTTTCACGTCAATATCCAGACTGTGGTTCTCTAAAGACTATGCTTTCTGATATTGATAATAGAATTGAGCAATGGCTTAATCCAAAGGTGTCTGATATGAAAACTGAAAATATTAAGTGGGAGGACGTAAATTTTGATGAAGAACCAAAAGAGAATACGGAAGAGGAGAATGTCTTCTCAACCATAAAGACATATAAACGAATTAGACACATCCCTGGAGGTAGTGTGCGTGCAATGATAGCTGTCTGTACCCAGATTGCCCTTGAAAATGTAGGTTGTGCTCACTATGCCCTACGTATTATCAGTCGCCTGATAGATTCCCTTAAGGATACAAATGAGAAAAGTTCTATTATAGACTTGGTATATCACAAATTATGTGACCAACCAAACTCTCAGTATAATCAGCTTTGGCTTCAAAATATGACTTACTCCCAAGATGCAAAGCATGGAAAATCTCCTTATACCCTGCGTCTTTGTAAGCTAGTTGCAGGTAAAGATGTTAAATCATTGTGGAACAACAATTGGATTAAATCAGAATATGCTTCAAATCTTCCGTATAATAGTATTGTGGATAAGGAAGTCTTGAGGAATGTAACCCCTGTTATTGTATTTAGAGAAACACGAATTTACAATGAGTAAAAAGTTATTATGAATAAAAAAAGTATAGAATCATCAAATCCATTTGTGGATATTGAACATGTTACAAATACCATTTCTGATATTGTAGCACTCAGGACTAAAGTTGTGTTTAGATCAAACAATGGACTTATTGTCTCTCTTCCTGATGATGACACAAGTCTTTTACAAGGAGCAAAGTCTGATGAAATTATAAATATGTCACCTAATGATGTAATTGACATTTATTATGATGCAGAAGGAAATTCATATAAAGACAATGGTAAATATGAAGTTTATAAAAATATATTATCAAAAGCTTCAAATGGTCACGTTTTCAACGCCATAGTAATTGATATTACAAAGCAAGGGCTTCTTGTGTCTGTCGAAGGACTACAATGTTTTTTGCCAGAGGGTCAAATTGGTGTAGAAAATCATACTGATCTTAGGAGCTTTGTGAGTCAAACGATAGAAGTGAAACTGATAAGTGTTAAACTTAAAGAAAAGGAAGGAAACCGTTTTCTTCCAATTGTATCACATAAGATATTGACAGAAGAGCGGAATCTTGAAAAGATAAATACCCTAAGCATCGGTAGTATTGTAAATGGAATAGTAAAGAATATAGAAAATTACGGTGTTTTCGTTACTTTGCTCCCTTCCATTGATGGACTAATACATATTACAGATCTATCTTGGGAGAGAATTTCTAATCCTACCGAAATTGTTTCTGTAGGTCAAAGTATTACTGTTAAAATACTTGATATAAAGCAGAATAAAGGAAAAACCAATATTAGTTTAGGTTTGAAACAATTAACTCAAAAACCTTGGGAACGCTTTGATAGAAACATTAAGGAGGGAGATATTGTTACAGGTCCTGTCTGCAATATAATGGATTTTGGTATTTTTTTAAAACTTTCTTGTGGGATTCAAGGCTTTATCCACAAGTCAGAACTTGCTTGGGATACACACATTTCTTCTAAAGATTTCTCTATAGGGCAAACACTTACTGCAAAAATCATCAAAATAGATTGGGAACAAGAAAAACTACTTCTCAGTTTAAAACAGATGACAAGTGATCCCTGGAGTAGTATTGATGAAAAAATTGCAGTTGGAAATATTGTTGATGTAACTATTAAAAGTTTTACTAACTTTGGAGTATTCGTCAAGATAGTTGACGGAATAGAAGGCTTAATTCATGTGTCCGAATTGTCTTGGATAGAAAAAATTAAAAAGCCAAAGGATATTTATAACGTTGATGATAGATTGAAAGCTGTTATTTTATCAATTGATAAGGATAAGAGGAAAATAGAATTAAGTTTCAAACAAGTTAGTCCAAATCCCTGGCTTATATATCAAACTGGTCAGCAAGTAAATGCAACTGTTGATAACATTGCAAAAAATGGTATCCAAGTGAAAATTGTAGGCACTAATTTACCAGCCTTTATACCATCCAATTTCTCGTCTCACGATTTGTCTATAGAGGAAAGCAGTAAACTTATCTGTGAGATTAAAGAGATTGATTTGAACAAAAAAAGAATAATCTTAGCAATTCTTTAATATGGGATTCAATACAGATTTATTAAAAGAGATATGGTTAAAACATATCGAAGTTCAGGAACGTGTTCTTCAACTCAATTCAGCACCATTAGCAATTGAACCAGATTCTATCAACGTTTCAGGACAGAGACTAAAACTTATTGTTAGTCAGACCGATGAACTTGACTCGAAAATAAATAAAGTAAAGGCTTTCTTCGGTGTATCTGATGACGCAATTGATTCTGACAACGATACAATTACCTGCGATGGTCATTTTGAGGCGCATACGTCGGAAATTACACAATTGGCAACAGAATGTCAAAAATACTATATTCAGTTATCAACCAATCCTGTTATAGATGGTGTCATTCGATCTCAGAAATCGTCATTTCTACTATGTGTAAAAGCATTAAAGGAAGCTAATATTCAATATTCCGTTGATAATAATAGACGATTGCAAGTTTCTGTTGATGCTCTTCGCATATTAGATAAAGAGCATTCTTTTCTTCATGACATTTTGCCAGAAAAAGCAAGTGGTATTTTCAGTGTATCTCCTACTCCTGCCTATTTTCTTAGAAAATGGTTATCTCTTAAATGCAAATACGAGATTAAATATCAAACTATCAAATATGAGGGTAAAGAAGAAAGAAGACTGAGACGTTTTTTATCCATTAAAAATGACTATTTCTCAGAAGCAGCTCTTCATAAACTCAACACGATTTGGGGACTCCGATTGTTTTCTTTTGATGTACTTATCAAGTTGTCTGATAAGACAGCTAATAGTTACAATTTTGATAACTCACTTTATGATTTTTCCTAAGCTAAAAGACGGATACTTTCATTATCATTTTTAATGCTAATAATAGTAATGAAGAAGGTACCCCTTCTGTCATTATGGCCAAAATGGCAAGTGGATCTATTAGAAAGCATTTGCAAAAAAAGAGTTTGGAGAAAATAATTTTTGATCTTAATATAGATTATAATTATACATATGATTCAAGATTGTTTCATGAATATGTTGAAGATATTAATAGTTACGAGTTTTTTTCAAGATCTCAAAAAAATATAATAAATGAGGAAGGTATATCTGTAAGTGAAACAAAACAATCAATTGGCGTAGACTTTGATTGGAGAGAGACAGATCCTGAGCATCTTAAAAATTGAACTTAGTAATAAGTACGATGACATGGAAGTTTCTATTTTTCTCTGATCATAGATGCAATATAGAGATAAGTGACAAAAATGCAGAATGGGATAAGATTGAAGCTTTTCTAAAGGAGAACTACTCTTCTTTAAAGACCTATATCAGTCCCAAAGATGGTTCTATGCACTTTATTCAAGAATATCGTACACCTGAACAAGCATCACAATTTCATTTTTCAATTTTTGCATCCTTAAACCATTTGAGAGAAATGGGATGTGAGTGCGAGATACATCCAAATGAAATTGGTAAGAAGAAATATCTTCTGCGTGTTGATCAAAATAAAATAGCGGAAAATAAAGAAAGTATAGTTAATAGTCTTCGTGGTGCAGAGTTTTCTGTTGGAGGTCATTCCATTGGAAAATTATTCAAGATATGTTTTCCTGAACTTTTATTCGACACTTCATCTGCTGACTATAACTTTTCAGAAGATGGTGCCATGTTTTTTTACCAGATAACACCAAATCTTGAAGGCGATTTAGAGAAAATTAAAAGATTAAAAGATGCTTTTGATAATATTACTTCTGGAAAAGGCGTAAGAAATCCGAACATCAGTAATTTTATTTTTGATGCCCAGAAAGCCACACCTACAAAGGATATAGACTTTTATACAAATGAATCTAGTGACTACTATCAGGATATAAAACATAATTTATTGAATAAACACATCAATCCATCGCAGTTAAATGCTATTATTAAATGCTTAAAAGCTAAGGACCTATCTCTTATTCAAGGACCTCCAGGTACAGGTAAATCAACAGCTATTGCGGAACTTATTTGGCAGCATATAAGATTAAATCCGAAGGAACGTATTCTTCTAACATCAGAAACTAACCTCGCTGTTGATAATGCCATTGACAGAACTGTTAATGGCAGACATAATCTTGTCAAGCCAATACGCTTTGGTTCGGATGATAGGCTTGCAGTAGAAGGTCGACAATTTTCTCTAGCAGCTATGGAAGAATGGGTAGAAACTGGCAAATATGAATTCATTGAAGATCTTGAAGAATCTGCTGAGGATGATGAAGCGATAACCAAGACTGGAAAGATGATATTAGTTAATTGGCTAGAAAATATCAAAAGACGTATTAACTATAGTAATATGGATTCACGATCTGTATTATTATGGGAAAACATGCTTGACAATCCAAGTAAGTCTCTTAGACAGCTAATATTTGATCAATACAAATCACATTGTAATGTAGTTGGTGCTACATGTAGTTCTATTGGAGAAAAAGAATACTAAAAAAATAGACCAACAAAATTTTTATATGAATTATTGTACTGTATTTGGCAATGTTGGCAAAAAGACTATTTATAAAAAAAGGAATGGATTTCAATGAAGACGATAATGAATTTGAAATAACCACCTATAATTGTAAAGATGGAATTAAATTCTCAACCGTCATTCAGGATGAATCTAGCAAAGCCACTCCTGCAGAATTGGCATTACCCCTTGTCTACGGTGAAAAAAACATCGTGATTGGTGACCATCGTCAGTTGCCTCCAATGCTCGACAAAGAAGAGTTCATAAATACTCTTGACTTCCTTGTTGACAACGCAACTGGTGAGTCAGAGATGAAGCAACTGAGAAAATTAAAAACATATGTCATAAAGAACTTTGATGAAATGGAAATATCACATTTCCAAAGAATTTATGAAAGTATTGATCCTAGTTTGAAAGGAAAATTCACGAGACAATATAGAATGCATCCTGATATTAATGAAGTCATTAAGCAATTCTATGAAGAGAAAGATGGTAATGATTCTGCTAACGGACTAATATGTGGACTCATAGATCCAATTGATTTAGGAGTAAATAATCCAGATATGTCAAATCCATTTTCAAGGTATCATGGCATTCAAATAGATGATTTTATTTGTGGAGAAGCTTTATCTACAAATAACCATGTAATTTGGATTGATGTAAACTCTCCTGAAATGATTGAAGGAACATCAAGAGTCAACGAAGGAGAGGTTAATGTCATATCACATATTTTGAAAAAATTCTCAGAATCAGACTCATTTAAACAATATTGTGACAAATGGGCTGATGAAGATGATAAAGAAATTGGTATCATCAGTTTTTACAGTAAACAGAGAAATAAAATCAGACGAATGTGTAAATTGTTTAACGACTTGCCGTTGAAAATCGATGTTGTGGATAGATTCCAAGGCATGGAAAGAAATATAATTATTGTTTCTATGGTCAGAAGTAACACCATTATTTCGGATTCTCAACAACAACCTGATTATTCTGAATATGAATTAGGATTCCCAGAACAACATGATCTGGGATTTGCGCAATCACCAAATAGATTGAACGTTGCGTTATCAAGATCAAAAAGGCTATTGATTATAATTGGTAACAGCGAATTGTTCAGGCAAAAGAGTATTTATGACAATGTTTACAACATTATCAAAGCAAATCCTAATGGTAAAATAATAAAATGTAACCCATATGAAGACATTTGCAAATAAAATATCTGAGTCACAAAAAATCTATAAGTCGCAAGCATCAGATTCAACGTTCAATACTTGGCCCTTAAAAAAAACAAAGTGCAGAATCTATTTGTACGAAGATGTGTCATGTTCTGACATTGATACTATTATATGCTCTACTTTATATCTACATGAAGGAGTTTTATCAGTTGATGATTTAGCTACGATTCTTGGTTTTAATGTAAAAGATGATTTTAGCTCCAATCCTATAAGATACAAGGATGAAGCAGAAGTCGCTATCTTTAACAATTTGCTAAATTCATTAAAGTCTGATGAACTTATTAACGTAGATGCGGATAATATTCAATTAACCACATTAGGAGAATTTGCTGTAAGAAATACAAAAAAGCGATTGTTCTATTCTGCAGAATGCAAATATTACGAGAATTTCAGTTTAAAACAGATAAAAGAAGAGCTGTTTCCTTTTAGAGATGCGCTTGCACTAACAACACAAGTAGAAAAGAAACAGCGTATTTCATTTTACAAGCAGTTATCTTCGTACGATATTATTCCTGAAGTAAAGGACGATGAAAGAATCTTGGTAGAAGCGCTTCTACAACAAGTGCCTAGCAATACAAATCTTTTTTCGGCTAATCTATTGTCCAATGACTTTGTAATTGAAAGCGAAAAGATAGGCATTGCTGTTTACAATGACCAAAGAGAAGACTTTGTCATTATATATTCTAACGATGGTTCAATAAGTGAAAATGCGTCAGAACTAATTAATGCAGAAGTTAATTCGAATGTCAAATCAATAAAAGTTGAATGGGGGTATTATTTACGATTACTTAACGACCCTAATGCAAAATTAGACTCGGAAGCACTTAAACCATTTGAAGACATCATTGAATGGGAAGTCGTCGTAAAGGATAATAGATTTTTGTTGGGACGATTCTGTTCTTTTCAGAATGCTATGCAACAATATTGATGCTAATATCTGGCATGACGTATCTTCTTTATGTCCAATCAGTGACATAAAGAAATATTTAAAATTCGATTCTGAGAACTGGGATTGGAGTATATTATCAGCACGTTTCGATGGTGATTTTATAACAGAATATGCTTATCAATACCCATGGGATTTTGACATCATTATCCATAATGACAATGTAAGCAAAGAGAACATACAACAGCTATTAACGAATCCTCATCTTACATCTGTACTGTGGCTTTGGAAGGAGATAATGCCATCCATTTCCGACGAATTCGTAATTCAACATATCGACGATGTTGATTTCGACTTGTCAATAATTACTGAAAAAAATCAGGATATTGTAAAAGGCTTAATATTAGACTATCCCGACAAAAGTTGGGATTGGGCCTATATATCAGACGCTTATGATCTAAATTATATTTTTAGAAAATATTGAGATCCTTTCAAAACGACTGAATTTAAAAGTCGTAACAACACGAGCTCTTAGTACAACTGAATTTTTCCAAAAGCTTTTTTTGCAAATCAGACATCTTCAAAAAAAAGAACTGAAAAAAATTCTATAGCATCTTCCCATACACCATTCAATGTAAATACATCAAACCTTATATGGGATTATGAATGTATTGACTTTCTAGAAGAAGTAGGAGCTCTAACCTGGTGTGTTCCTATTGTTGGCGGCTTTGAATGTAATCAATTTATTATATGGGATAAATCTTTCTTTAATCATTACTCAAATAGAATAAATACAGCACCAGCTTACAATGCTGTAACATCACGAGTTAGCGATTTTACAATAGTTGAAGAGTATCCAAAAATTTCCTTGGAATTGGGATATAATTTCGTCAAAAAAAGAATGGATAGCTGATACTCTCTTTGTTAAGAGACATATTAAAAAAACTCGATTTAAGAAGGTCTTTCGATTTATTCTCAAGCGATACTTTCTGTGCCTTGTTTGATAATGAAGATATTCAAAATTTCCTTTTGTCACATCCAGAGACAAAGGCTAGGGCTACAGAACTGGCTACAATCCAACTTGTGAGAGAGAACTTTAGTTTTGATTGGGATTGGAACCTACTTACATCTAAAACAGTTGATTCTCTAAAAATTGACAAATTAGGAGACACTCGCTGGGCAGAAAAAAATGGAATTGGCAAATATTATCCTCAAAACTTCCAGCCGATAAAGTATCCGATTACATAGCACAATATCAAAACTATTGGGATTGGACTATCTTGTCCAGAAGACTGTCTAAATCAACTATCCTCGAACACCTTACGAACTTTGCCGACAAATGGGATTGGAATATATTAATTGATGAAATCTTTGACAAAGAAGACTTGTGCATCGAAGGATATCTTCCAACAATAGCCACAATCATCAATCAAAAAGATGAAGATATTCAACCCATGTTATGGGGTAAAAATCACAAGACGCTTTACACTTGAAGAGCTTTTATGATCAAATAAACAAAACAAACACATTGGAGGACTATTCAAGTCTGTTCCAGTGGGATTTGTTGTATATTTATGACCATGAAGAATTTAACCTCAATGAATACGTTGAACAGTATAGTGATGATATTGATTGGGAGTTATTATCTAAGTCAAAAATCAGCAGAGAGACTCTTATATTATGACAAAGTCATATTAAGCTTTTAAGTTATGGCTTGAGATGGTGAAATCTCTCCTTTACAATGATGATTATTGTTGGGATTTCATTACCCTGTCTCAAAATGAGTCTATAAATTGGCATCCTGCAATATTAAAAATACGTCGAAGCCAATGGGATTGGCAATACCTGTCTCAGTTTAGTCGGTGCTTTGCAAGTCATCCTAAAGACGAAAACAACATAATAAAAAATATCCAGCAGTTTAAGGGTAATATTGATTTCAACTTATTGTCCAAAAGAGAAGACGTTAAGTTTTCCGACTTACTGCTAAATACTTTTCTTGAAGAAGACTGGAATTGGAAGTCAATATCGGCATCCAAGAAGTTAAACATATCAAATAGTTTCCTTATAGATAATCAAGATAAAGACTGGGATTGGGATATACTTTCTCAAGGAGGTACCATTGCTATTGATAAAGAATTATTAGAACATACAAAGAATAGGCCTTGGAATTGGACACTTTTGTCCTCTAATAATTCACTAAGAATGACAATTGCAGAGCTGTTATCCCTAGGAATATCAGGATGGGACTGGGAAACTTTATCAGGTCGAATGGACATTCCATTTGACAATGATAGCATTCTATCAACAGTTGACAAATCATATATTTCATGGGATTGGAACTTATTATCATCAAGATCTGATCTGCAGTATACAGAAGACTTTGTCCTGAAAATTTATAACAAGTCATTAGATTGGCATGCTGTATCAAGAATGAATAGCTTCTGCCCAACAATTAATGTATTATCAAAATTATCATCCTTTGACTTGGATTGGGATGCAATTTCGCAGAACCATTCCTTGTCAAAAGATGTCTTATGGCCATATAGAGAAAAGCTTAATTGGCAATATATTAGTCAGAATGAAACTTTCCAGAATCTAGGTTTGGATTTCTTTGTAAAATATAAATCATTCTTAGATTGGACTATCATATCTGCATCAAAAGCCTTTACGCCATCAATAGATAATTTGAAAGAATTCAAAGACTGTCTTGATTGGAGTGTCATCAATGAAAGAAAAGATTTAAAATACACCAACTTGCTTCTTAATGAATTCTCTGATTATATTAATTGGACAGAAGCATCAAAAAGCAAATACTATTGATTTCTCAGTAGAATTGATTAGAAAGTATATTGATAGATGGGATTGGACTCTTCTGTTTAATAATCCTTTAATTAAAGAGAAAGCTGAAATATACGAATCTGCATTTAAAGATAAACTCAATGGTATAAAAATTTATAGAGCGTTTTTTTCTGATAGTAATCCTAAGATATATCACTTTGCTCATTTATTCAATGCTTTAAATATTATTAAATCAAGAAAAATACTAAGTAGAATTGGTGGTAAAGGATTATTTGAAAACTCAGCAGGAAGTAATGTACATAGAAGGGATACTGCACATTATTACGCTAGATTTTACTATCGTCCACAGACTCCAACACAATATTATAACGAATCTTTAGGAGAAGATTCCCATTCATCAAAAGAGAAATGGGTATTTGGGGGATATGATAGAAGCACAGGAAAGAAGATTTGGAGTTCATATTTTGAATGTCCAACATCAAAATATTGGGGTGCTCAAAGATTGGGCTCGCCAAAATGTCCAATGCCAGTCTTTTTCGAATTTGATCTTAGAGAAGTTTTAAACAAATGCTTAGATAAATGCTATTATAGTACTGGAAACATGCAAAAAGACAATAGTCTGGTAATCTCAGTTGCAGATAATCCGAACAAGCTCAATACTGCAAATTTATATGCAACGATTGAAGACGGAATTGATACATATAAAGCATATTCTCAGCAAGAGTTTCTTGTATGGAATGAATTGGATTTTTCACAACTTGAAAGCTACAGAATTATCTGTTATAACGAGGAACAGGCTGAACTATTAAAGATGCAGTTGGGTGATGATCCAATTTGTAATCACATTACAACAGATTCGTATACAGACTCTGGAATTGATGCATTCCATCGTGAAAACAGAACTATTTCGGTAAAGGAAACGGAAGAGGCTCTTTGTTTCTCAACAAATTATAGAGATCCTAGTTCAATTATCATTGAATGCGAAGATATTGACAAACTTGAAATTACAGACAAGTCGAACATCACGAATATATCAACAGGCAAAATTCAAGCTTATCCTTCAATAAGCCTTGTAAAGCCTTCGATTCCTATTATTGTGCGCTTTATGGATCTTCAGAAATACGACTGCAACTCATGGGTAATATATTCAAATGGCAAGGAGATAAGATCAAGTAATACTGGCTACTCTATCATAACGTCATCTTTAATCAACAATTTTAGACTTGAGGTGTCAAAGCTAAACATTTCAATCTCGAAATCATTGTTTAAGGACTACATGTTATATTCATATCATGGCATAGCACATACAATAAGAGTAATGCTAAATGCTTTTTTAATTGCCAATATTGATAATTCTGTTAACGAAACAATGGTTTCTAATATTTTGTATGCAGCACTTATACATGATTTAGGAAAGAAAAGTGATACAGAAGGTGAAATTCATGGTAAAAACTCTGCAATACTGTATCAGGAAAAAATCAATAAGTTGTTAGATAATCGAAATGCTTCAAATGTACTAGAAGCTGTAAAATTTCATTCAATTGATGACTCTAAATGTCCTACTCATGTTCATTCAAATAAAATATGGGAAATTCTTAAAGATGCAGATGCTTTAGATCGTAGCAGATTACCTGGAAAAGGATGTAATCCTTCCTTCTTAAGAAATCAAATTTTCACATCAGAGAAAGGGAAGCAGTTGTTATCTCTTGCATCACTGCTACCATCATTAACTGAAGGATGTTTATGGAATACTCCTGTAGATGAATTATGCAGCGTTCTTGAATCGTTGATAATACCGTCAGATAATATCAATTGATTCTGATTAATAGTTATTTTAGAGAAGTCGTAACAAACAACAAATAGAAAGAATATGTCATACATAGAAAAAGGAAATATATTCAACTCAAAAGTAATGGCAATTGTTAATACTGTCAACTGTGTAGGTGCTATGGGTAAAGGAATCGCACTTGACTTCAAGCTAAGATTTCCTGAAATGTTTAAAGAGTATCAGAGAATTTGTTTTCAACACCTTCTTAAACCTGGTCAGATTCTTCCTTACAAGAAATCTACTCCTATTATATTGAATTTTGCAATAAAAGAGGATTGGAAAGATCCATCAAAAGTTGAATGGGTAGAAGAAACACTGCAGAAATTCGTAAATAACTATAAAAAACTTGGGATTACATCAATTGCATTTCCATGGATGGGTGCGATGAATGGAGGAATTCCACTTGAGACAATTAAATATCTTACACGGAAATATTTATCTTCCCTTGAAGATATTGATGTTGAGGTATATGATTTTGATCCAGACGTCCCTTGTCATTTATTCAATGCACTTAAATATATCGTTGACACCAATGCATTAACTCTAATTGAATTAGAAGAGTATTCATTGATTAAATCTAGATATTGGGAAAAGATAATAGATGCCGTCAAAGATAAAAAAATACTAAAAGTATGAATAATCTTTGTCACTATATAGTTAATGGAAAGAGGATTATTGGCAAAACCAATATAGAACGACTCTTTATCTTTTTAGCAAAATACGATAAAGGATTATTTCCTCAGGTGAACAATTTGTTTTAAAACTATCAATAATTGATTCTGAATATGATATTTGGTCAAAAAAATAAAAAGAACTGAGAGGAAAAAAAGGATTCGTTCAACGTCAATTGGCTACTGTCATTGAAGTTGATACACCTATGTATAGTAAAAATAGAGCGTGGCAAAAGAAAAAGCAAAGCGAGAACATGTCAAGCTGATTGCCAAAAAAACTCAATGTAAACGAAAAAGAATTACTTACTATCTGGCTTGCAGATAAAGTACTTGACGTTGTCAACAATGAAAAAGAAATCAAGAACGAAGTTATCAAATATGTTCAAAATGAAATAAAAAAGACTGTAGGTTGACATTGTTTCAAGAACAACATAAACGAACACTTTGTTTAGCTCTAAGGAAAAGTAATAATCGGCTATGTTTATTATATGTATTCAATATACATTTAAGCTGTGAAATAAGCCATCAACTGCATTTAGTAAATGCATTGAAAATCATTTATATTTTTCAAAAATACAAACCGTCTTATAAATATATGTGGCAAATATTAGACAATTACACAAGGTTTTGGGATACTATGTGCCAGCATTTTTTTCGAAAATGCACGTGAAAATAGATTCTTATGAGTTAACATTTAATAAGTTGAGTCCTACTGACGCAACAATATTCTTTCATGAATATATTCATTTTTTTACAATATATTAGCACGTATTATGGATTAAACCGCATTTATGTTTATAGCGAATTATTGTGTCCAATTGTATTAAATAAGGGGGAAATACACCTAAAAAAGAGCACTTTCTCGACCGAAATGACCTCCAACGACATTATTTTCTTATAAATGTTCACTCATTCGAAGCTGTAGAGATGAAGACTGAGAAGATAGTAGGTTTTGCAGAAGTCGCAGCCGTATGTACAGACCTTTCTGCAGCATATACAAGAGCAGTAAGTGAACACCTTTCCTATGCGGCACTTGTAGTAGACCACTTTCATGTAACCAAACTGATGAACGAAAAACTGGACTTGTTAAAGAGACAGTTATGGCATGTGGAAAAGGACGTCAACAAGCGTAAAGTAATCAAAGGAACACGTTGGTTGTTGCTCAGAAATGGAAATGATATCTTTGATTATTCACACAGAAATAGACTGGAGAACGCCTTAAACCTAAACCGTCCGCCAATGATTGCCTATTATCTCAAAGAAGATCTTAAGGAAATATGGAATCAGTGTAGTAAGTAAAAGACTAAAGCTGTGTTGGATGAATGGGTAAAGCAAGCTATAGAATCCAAAATACAGCCATTAATGAAAATGGCATCAACTATTAGAGCATACAAGACATACATATTAGCATGGTATGACCATTATATAACAAATAAAACAATAGAAGGAATTAACAATAAAATAAAGGTTTTGACAAGGCAGATATATGGGTTCAGAAATGAAGAATATTTCACATTAAGCCTATATGCACTGCATGATAGGCGTCTACGCATTTAACGGAAGAACCTGAATATATGTATAGTGTGGTTAATAGAATATACCAAAGTGGTAAAAAGAATGTAAAAGTACCAATTGAAATCGAAGATGATAAGAAATTCAAAGTTTATAGTCCAATTTCTTCCCGTCCACTTCGTTTTCTACGAGAAAATTGCTATCTTTGCAACATTAACAGAAGGTTCTTTGAGACATTGCAGAATAAAGAGAGGGAAAGAAACTCGCTCGTTTCTTATTCGTTCACTCTTTGACACATATCCTTCTCAGACTTCTAATAATCAGGATTTTACTATTTGTGAGATGATTTTATGCGGAGATTTGCGATTTTCGCACGGCAAAGGATATTGGCATCGACCGCCCGGAAAAGAATGAGATACTACACAACATTCCGCCTACACCCGAGCAGGAAGTCTTTATCGGAAAGCTGATGGAGTTTGCCAAGAGTGGCGATGCCACAATCTTGGGGCGAGCACCTCTGAGTGAGAGTGAGGAAAGGGCAAAGATGCTTATCGCAACAGACTACGCGCGCAAGATGAGCCTTGATTTACGCATGATTGATGAAAAAGGGTACTCAGACCATATAGACAACAAGGCAAGCCATTGTGCCAAGATGCTCAATGACTATTACCGAAAGTACGATACACAGAAAGGTACACAGTTCGTGTTCTCTGACTTGGGAACTTACAAGCCCGGCGGAGAGTTCAACATCTATTCGGAAATCAAGCGTAAGCTGGTAGAAGACTATCATATCCCGTCCTACGAGATACGTTTCATTCAGGAATGCAAGAACGAGAAAGCAAAGAAGGCAATGGTAGATGCGATGAACCGCGGTGATATTCGCATTATCTTCGGTTCTACGTCCATGTTGGGTACTGGTGTGAATGCCCAGCAACGTACCGTTGCGATCCATCATTTGGACACGCCTTGGCGACCTTCGGACTTAGAGCAGCGTAACGGACGTGCCGTACGCAAGGGAAACCTTATCGCCAAGGAATTTGCGAACAATAAAGTTGATGTGATTATCTATGCCGTGGAACGTTCCTTGGATAGCTACAAGTTTAACCTGCTGCATAACAAGCAGCTGTTCATCAATCAACTGAAAAGTAACCAGCTTGGTTGTCGCACCATCGACGAGGGTTCGATGGATGAGGACAGCGGCATGAACTTCTCAGAGTATGTAGCAGTGCTTTCAGGCAATACCGACCTTTTGGAAAAAGCAAGATTGGATAAGAAGATTACTACCTTGGAATCAGAACGTAAGAACTTCCTCCGTGAACGTGATGCTGCAACAGGGAAGTTGGCTGAGATTGACAGTTCCGTATCTTTCCATACAGACAAAATCAAGGAAGCACAGTCTGACTTAGCTCTATTTGAGCAGCGTGTAGAACGTGATGCCGATGGACAGCCCATCAACAAACTAACTATCAAGGGTGTGGAAGATAGTACAGACTTCAAGGTCATTGCTGCACGTTTACAGGAGATTGACGAGAAAGCTCGCACCAAAGGGGAATACCACAAAATTGGCGAAATCTATGGTTTCTCCATTATGGTCAAGACAGAGAGTACTTCCAAGGATTTGTTTGACTGTTCGGTGAACCGCTTCTTCGTCAAAGGACAGGAGAGTATCTACTATACCTATAATAATGGTAAGTTGGCAACAGACCCGAAACTTGCGTGTCAGAACTTCATTAACGCCTTGGAGCGTATCCCGAAAGTCATAGAATCACATGAGAAAGAGATGGCAAAGGTTGTGGCCAACAAAGACGTTTACACCAACATTGCTAACAGTTCTTGGAAAAAAGAGGACGAGCTTTGTTCACTTAAAGGGCAAGCCGCTGAGTTGGACAGAAAGATTGCGCTTACCCTTGCTCCACCTGATGAGGAAAAGGGAGAAAAAGGGGAAATAAAGCAAGAAAAAGATTTACTCGGCAACAATTACCCTGCCAAAATGAAGAATGAGAACAACCCTGTCCAAGACAAAGAAGAGGATGGCCGTTTGCAGAGTTTCAGACCCAAGTGGAGACACTAATGGAAGTGTATTTGTAGTTATTTGTTGAGCTGGTTAGATTTTGGCAATAACGCTTGTTTATTGCCAAAACCTAACTGATTATTTTTGTAATAGTTCGCTTGTCTTGACCCAATAGAAAAAAGCTTCAGGTAGTATTTTCTTCAATCTGTTGAGTTTATTATTGACGGAAGGAGACAATTCCATAGCAAGTATGGTGTTCGGATTTCCATCGTATCTCTCTATTTCTGTATTTGATTTTTCTATTGAAGTAACAAGGTAAGCTGCACGAGCCGAATCCACGATAGCTTCTTCTATGCGATATTTCCCCTTATAGATGTAGCCGTCTATTTTCTTAATGCCACTTTGTAGCATTTTGAAATCACCTTTACCAATTTGCCCTCTAGTGCCCAGACACAAAGCGGTCTCCCTAATATCCTCATAAATGAGTGACAGTTCAGCGGGTAAGCCCCGATATTGCAATTCTATTTTCCCTATTTGGGTGAAAGTATCCTTAGTGTGCTGAAAGTTACCGGAATGTTCAAACAGCCTGCCTACATCATACAACTGCTTGATGATTTCCAGTGAGCAATCCCTGTCTCCCTTGATATAAGGAATGCCAGAGGTATTGGGGGCAAATGCCGTAAGTTTATCACCGAGAATATCGTCAGCGGATGGCACGGTTACCTTCAACGGCTCATCGTCCAATTCTATAAAGGCCCTTTAATCTCAACTTCTTCAGTCGCATGGTATTGTAAATCCTCGTAGAGGACATCAAGCAGTATATACGCAGGTTTATCATCGTTCTTATAAGCGATATGATAAAAGAATCTCGAGTGGCTCTTGGGAATATTCGTGTCCCTCTGCTGCCGCTCATCAAGGGTCTTAGATATGAAGCCGAACTTTTCTATATCTTTCAAATATGGCTCAATATCCGTCCCGGGTGGGCAGATAATGTCAATGTCGATGGATAGTCGGTGAGCGGACTCACCCAAAATAAGCATCAGAGCCGAACCGCCCTTGAAACAGAACGGGCAACCTGACAATTTCAGCATCTCCAATAGCGACATTGCCCTGATAACTTTCTCTATCAGATTCAAGTCTTTATACTTGTTACGCACAGAAATGGATTTTATCCACTCGGTGGTCATACATTCTTTCTTGATCATACAAATTCCTTGATATATTTTTCTATTTGCGGTTTAATATTGCGCCGTGAGGCATATCGCAGTAACATGCCAATATTCACATTATAGTTGGCAAAGGCATTCTGCATCATGTACAAGGACTCTTGACCTTGCAGGTAGAAGAAATCCCTGTCACATTGGATATCAACCAAGAGTTTCTCAATTCTTGGTACATTTATGCCGTTTACTTCCTGTATGGGCGATTCTGAAACAAGAGGCTTCACAATAAAGGAACTTTTGTCCAACCGGATATAATCGGACATAATATCCTCCTTCGGCGAAAGGAAACTGCGTTCGTGCATATCCTGTACAAAGTGGAAAATGGTTTCAGTGGCATCGCGCTCCGTTTCTATATAGATATTGTTGTTGTACGACAGGTGATGCTGCAAGTCTGACAGTATTTCGCCGTTATAAATACAAAAGTCCAATAAGGGATATTCCACCTTTAATTTCTTATACAATCGAATGGAGTGAGCATTAGGAACAGGACGGAAAATGGCTTTAGGGGTTGTTGTATACACTCCTTTGCTTATTCTGAATATTTTTTTTTCGTCCAGCAACTTGCGTAAGTGCCAGGACAACATCTTCTTGGAAAGTTCAATCTTCCCAGAAAGATACTCAGACAAGTCATTCGTTCTGAATTCCTTGTTGGTGTTTGCAAAATCTACAATTATATTACTGACATTCATTCTGCTATCACTAATGGTCCGGTGCAAAGGTAGTTAGATTTTGGCAATAAAACAAATATATTGCCAAAATCTAACACATCAGAATGTCGTCTGCTGCTACCAGCCATCTCGTTTACGTAACATTTCATCTATCTCTTCCCGAAGGAAAAGCAATCGTCCGTTAGCTTTGAGATAAGGAATCTTCCCTGCCCACACCCAGTTGTAGATGGTCTTTTGTTCTACTTTGAGTATCTTGGATACATCTATGATATCCAGATATTCCGGTTTCAGGGGTGGATGGACAGTTGTATCGACGGATTGCTCTTGCAGGACAAGCAACCGGTCGAGTTTATCCTCGACACTCATCAGCTTGTCAAACAGGCGTTTTTGCCAAGTATCTTTGGTTTTATAATCTATGTACGGCATAGTTCTCCTTTTTGATAGTTGCCATTGGTATCTTGTGCTAAGATACGTTGTTCTTTCATGTAGGCGATGTATTTCTTCGCAGTTCTGTCCTTGATTCCCATCTCCCGCATCAGAACCTCACAAAGTTCCTGATAAGTGAGCTTGAAAGAATTTCGGAAAGCCTCCCTGACAACGCCAATCAGTTCATCGGTCTTGCGCTTTTCCTTGTCTTCCTTGGATTTCTCACCACGATAGACGTGCATATCCTCAGCCTTGTCCCAGCCGAAAAGCATCATAGGTACGTCCAACGGACTTCCGTCACGGACTTTCAATGCCTTTACCACTGAGTATTCTGGGATTGTCGTCTTTCTCAATGGAAAGAATTCCTGCCGCTTTGCGTTGCAGTTCCGAGCCGATATGCCCACGGAGTTTGATTCCATTCGGTACGAAGTGTAGCACGCAGATGATACAGGTATTATAAATCCCCGCCAAGCGATAAAGCTCGTCCACAATGGCAATACTTTCCGTTTCATCGTTGGCAGAACGTATCAAGTCGGCTATTCCGTCAATCACCACGAGATGGATACCTCCATGCCTGTGATGAAACAAATCCATACTCTCACGGATAAGTTTCAGCCTGTCCTTGCGGGACAGAGAGGCAAGATACAGAGAATGGCAAAACTCCGGTACTGCCGTCAAAGAAGCCCTACGCAGTGTCTTACCCAAGTTCTTGTGCAGTTGTGCCTCGGACTGTTCCGTGTCATAGTGCAGGACTGCCAAGCCTTTGGGATTGGCGGTAATCTCCAATCCCAAGGTCTTTTCTATCGGCAATCGTTTTTCTCCCAACGCTCCGGCAAGGATGGCACCCACATAGTTGCTCTTGCCCGTACCCTCACCTCCGGTAATGCAGAACAGGTTATCCTGTGTGCCGAGTGGCACACCGTTTACTGCTACTACTGATTTGGAAATGTCCGGTGGATTCTCATAATCAATCTCACAGGAACGTAACATCATCATGGTTTGGCTATATAGGTCTGAGAACATCTTGGCAAGCAGCTCTTTCAGTTCCTTTGCCCCGTTGCCCAAGGCAAAGAAATCTGAAATGTCTTTTTCAGACTTCGTGCCGATGAGCGGAAGTGAAAGGTTCAAGACCTTGTATTCCACCAGATGTTCAGACTTGTCTATGACTCTCGCGTACGCCTGTCTCGTCAGCATCATACAGAAGAATGATATGCCGAAAGCGAAGCTGAAGGCTCTCAATGATACTTTCCGGTATCTGTGCCGTTTCACTGTTGAAGCAGATGGCATTGAAGCCGTGTGCATACAATGAGAGCACATCCTTTTCCCCACCTGTAATGAAAAGCATATCGCCTTTGGTTGGAATCTGTTCCATACCGAAGCAATAAGTGGCAGGCATCCGTCCGCCATAGAGAAAACGGATTTTTGGGCTATGAGGGCGATATATCTTGGCATAGCCGTTTCCGATATAGGCAAACATAGGTTCCGTAGGTGAACTGTGAAGTTCAAATTTTTTGCCTTCAGCAGATACACTTTCATAGCGTTTAAGACTCCGTACACGAAAGCGTCGGAGTGTATCCTCATGGATACCATAATGCGCCCAATAGTTCAGCAGTCCTTCGTCAAAGGGCTGTATCTCAAAACTATATGGACGTTCTTCCGTACACTTGTTTATATCAGCCTTAGGAGTGGGAACAATAGTTTTTTTATATGCTGACGTGATATGGCTGCTATGCTTTTCACCATCATATAAAGAATACAATCCAAGTTCTTGTACAATCGTTTCCAATACTTCGGGAAAACTTGTTTTCAGGTTCAAGTTACGGAGGGTTGCCACAAACCAGAAGCAATCCCCTGAATAGGTGGTATCGCCATGATCATAGAATTTGTAAGAAGAAGTTTTCCTGTCGTAGTAGATATGGCAGGAAGCCCGCCTATCGTCATAGAAAGGGCTTCGGAAGTTGCGATGAAGGTTTACCTCAAAGCCGAGGAAATGGGAAAACACATTCAGACCTCCTTGTGTTAGCAAAAGAATCTGTTCCTTTTCTATCATAATTGTCGGTTTTTAGGGTTAAGACATGAACTCATGATGAGATTGTCCTTGAAACGGTTGAGCCGACCAAGAACCTCGTCGTTTCTCATACCTGATACGCGAAGCCGGTTACATTTCGTGGCTATCACGATAGACTTGAAGAAGTAGCGTACATCGCCACCCTCCGTGTAGCGATACCGTACCAACTGTTTCTTGCGCCAGCGATAAAGGGTGGACTCTGAAACATTCAGAGTCCCGATAAGATCTTTGGTTGTCATCTCTAGCTCGTCATCTATATCTTGGATAAGATGAGAAGTGCGCTCAACATACTGCTCTATTCGGTTGAGCCTATCTATCAGTTCCTGATAGGCTTGGCTTTCTACTGCGATTATTTCCATCTTTTCAACTTGGTGCTTTTAATTGTTATATCCATCCCAGAATTCGCAAGGTATTGCATAAGAGAGTTGTAGGCTTCTTTTGTATACACCTCAACGTGTACTTCTGCAATAGGTCTGAGAAGATCTTGTCCATTGCTTGCGAGATATGCAAACATTTCATAAACATCTATCTCCAAAACAGTCGCATAGTTTACTATTTGGAGAAAGTCCATTGTAATCTGACCAGACTCCCATCGGGATATTGTGCTTTCATCAACTCCCAACCTCTCAGCTAGATACGCCTGTTTTAGATGTTTGTTCAATCTCTCATTTCGAAGAAATTCCAGTAACTCTTTCATAAACATAAAGTTATAGAAACATCTTGGCACGAGCAACCCGTCACACGCAAGTTTATGTACCCTCTGCAAGTCGTCATGCACCAGATGCAATTATTTGTTTGGTGGCGGATGCAAAGGGTTTCTATATCAAGCATAAGATAAATATAGTAAACTTATATAGAAATAAATAATAACATAATTCACCTTTTATTAGTGATAAAGCTATAAAAGGTCAACCAATATCAGGCAATCACATACACAAGTCCTCCAGTGCAAGGTGCAAGACCCCTTTATATAAGGGCTTGCACCTTGCACTGAAAATGTAACAGTAAAAATCTCTAAATATTTATGGTACAAAGATTTGGAGGTAGTACAATTTTATATACCTTTGTACCGAAGAAAAGAGAGCAGTTGTGCTTTCAAAAGGTAGTCAGAATGGTAGTCATCAAGCAGTCAGAAATACTGCTACAAAAATGCTACACTGACTGATTTGTCAAAATTGATAGGACATTTAATTACAACGAGTTAGCAGAGTTTGGTTCATAAACCTCTCTCCGCAAACAAGGGTGTAAATCAGCAAATTATGCGATTTACACCCTTTATTACATCCACAAAAAAATAAGATTGAGTGTTTTCTATTTGACTATTCACAAGTATAGGCTCAGTAGAAAAAAAGGTGGGGAAATTTTTCTTAATTAATATTTTTTTCTTTCCTTTGTATCATGGAAGAAAAAAATATTTATATCAGTTAGCCGAATTCGTTTTTACCCAGTGATGTATTACATTATTTCTCTATTGTTAAGATAGAGTCTGATACTTCATTGTTACGTATTTATCTTGATGAGAAGATGGAGAAAGAACTTTCCGATGATCTTCATTTTGAATCAAAAGGCTTTATGGAAGCTGTCGAGGTGACGGACTTTCCGATTCGTGACCATAAGGTTATTTTTGGTTCTTCGTCGACGTCGCTGGATAGATATTCGTACAGGTAAGAGTTTCTCTCTTCCCTTGCAGATAGATATTACAGCCTCCGGCACTCGTTATTCCAAAGAGTTCGGAGCTTTTTTTAAAAAGAAACGTATGGAGACATCCCCAGTGACCTGCCGTACGCTTGAGGAATTCTATCATATCAATGGACGTAGTTTTGAGAAACAATACAAGGAAACATTAAGTGGTTACAGGTCCTGGAATCAGTTGTCTCATGCTCAGAAGTGGCTTCTCTTTGAGGATAATATTGGTAAGAATATAGCAATAGACGAGACATCCTTGTCCAATGGTGAACTCTATACGATTATCACTAATAGGGACAAACACGGCAAGCAAGGATGTCTTGTAGCCATTGTTGCTGGAACCAAATCCTTGGATGTCTGCAAGGTATTGGATAAGATAGATGAAAAGAAACGGGAAGCCGTAGAAGAGGTCACCTTGGACTTGTCCGATAGTATGCGTAAGATTGTAAGGCATTGTTTTCCAAAGGCTAAACGAGTGATTGATCGCTTTCATATACAGAAACTTGCAAGTGATGCCGTGCAACAGATGAGAATAGAGTATCGCTGGGCAGCTTTACAGCAAGCAAATGACGAGAAAGAGAATGCGAAGTTAGAAAAGATAGCGTATCAACCACTGACTTTTGAAAATGGAGATACACGTAGTGAACTGCTGGTAAGAAGTAGGTACCTGTTGTTCAAATCATCAGAGAAATGGACTGATGAACAGAAGCTAAGAGCCAAAATACTGTTCAGAGAATATCCTGACATTAAGAAGGCTTACGGTTTATCACATTCGCTAAGAATGATTTTTGCTAAGAATACTATCAAAGATGCAGCCAGACTATCATTGGCAAAATGGTATAATAATGTCGCAGAAGCAGGTTTTCATTCCTTTAATGTCATTGCTGCAACTTTCTACGAGCATTACGAAGACATACTTAACTTTTATATTAACAGATCTACAAACGCTGCTGCGGAATCCTTCAATGCAAAAATAAAACTATTTAGGGCTAACTTAAGAGGAGTTGTAGATAAAAGTTTCTTTCTTTTTAGGCTTGCCAAAATATATGCCTATCCCCACTAAATATCTACTGTCCCCTAAAACCCAGTGGTCTCCACGACAAATATCAGGGTATCTGCGCATGAATGAGGGCATAGAGGTGTCCCACCAGTCCATCCTATAACATCATCCACAATGGCACAATAGGGAAACTTGCAGAGCACACAAGGCATAAGATGAAATACAGGCATCTTCCCAAGGGCGAACATCTTCCAATAAAGGACAGGGTGAGTATCCATGAAAGAAGTAAGGAAGTTGACGGGAAGAGATTTGGAGATTTTGAGATGGACTTGATCGTCGACCCTGCCCAGCACGCCATACTCACAATAATAGAGAAATCCACCAATATGTTGCTTATGCAGAAACTGCCATTTTGAAAAATGTCAAAGCCTCTGGCAAAGGTGGTTAGGAAACTACTGCTGCCATACAAGAACAGCCTGAAGACTATTACAACAGATAACGGACCTGAATTTGTGGTACATAAGGACATCACCAAATACTTAGGCGTGCCCGTGTACTTCGCTGATCCATATTGTTCATGGCAAAAGGGAACTGTTGAGAATACAAATAATTAATTAGGCAGTATATACCTAAAAAAGGATTCGTTTGATAACTATACGGACAAGAGAATTATATCCATACAAAAGAAATTGAACGAAAGACCAAGAGAAAAATTAAACTTTTCTACTCCAAAGTGCAAGTTCTTTAAACATCTTTTGTAATTTTGCACTTGCTGGTTGACTCTGCGGGTTCAACAAGCAAAAGGAAAGTTTATTGGAGGATTAATTGGCTTTGGAATGGGTGTTGGTGGAGCTGCGATTAATATGCTTATTGACAGTAAATTCAAGGAAGAAGAGTATAATATGACAAAAAGTACTGTTTCGAATATAGAAAGAATACATCTTTTAGATAAAGAAAAATCAAAAATAGTATCAGATGGGAAGTAATAAAGGAAATTGGGGAAGATACGGATTACAAGCATTTGGAATTTCAGTGCTTGGTCCCCTCTTATTTTATTTTATTAATCCTATCATTGAGTATTTTAAGGGAAATCGTGATGCTGTCGCATATACAAAGACATACGTAAGTCAGTGGGATAGTATAAAAATAGTGCTACCCACTAACTTGTACGACTTCTCATCTGGTGAAATACCTCGTCGAACAAAAGTTTTGACAGGTGATGGTAAACAAAAACAGAGGATATATGCAAGCTTTTGAACAATATTATATTACACAATACAAGAAATATTTTAAGATTATATGGATCGTAGGTATAGATGAATTTGTTGGGCTTTATAATCGTCATTATGATGCAGCTGGTGTTCAAAATGACTTAATACGTCCAAACATGGTGTTATCAGTCTATGTCAATCGTAAACAATGGAAGGATAAATCATACGGAACGATAGAAAAGCCAATGCCAGTTTTTCTACATAGGATTATCTCAGGTGATGATATAGAAGAGCGGAATAAGAATGCATTAAGGAAAGATAGACGTTTTCCTGGAGAAATTATGATAGATTTCTATCTCCCACCCAAGGCTGTTCAACGTATGCGCAACACACCAGACTCTGTTAACTATAAGTTTGCAGAGTATTACCTGCGTTATCTCCTACCCGAAGACGAGTTTGAAAGACTGTTTGAAGAAAAATAATCTAAAGGAGCATTATGATAGGAAGTAATAAAGGTAATTGGGGAAGATACGGATTACAAGCATTTGGAATTTCAGTGCTTGGACCACTTTTGTTTTATCTTATTAATCCTATCATTGAACATTTTAAGGGAAATCGTGATGCTGTTGCATATACAAAGACATACGTAAATCAGTGGGATAGTATAAAAATTACTTTGCCAAACAATCTATTCGAACAGATGATGCAAAAAGGATCTATTCGAGTAAAAACACTTGTTTCTGATAGCAAAGGTAAATATCGAATAGTAGCGGATAATAAGATTTTTTTATATCTCAATATAAGAAGTATTTTGAATTAATTTGGATAGATGGAGTAGATGAAATTGTTGGACTTTACAATCGTCATTATGACGCTGCAGGTGTTCAAAATGGCTTAATGCGTGCAAAAATGGTGCTATCAGTCTATGTCAATCGTAAACAATGGAAGGATAAATCATATGGAACAAAAGAAAAACCTATGCCAGTTTTTCTACATAGAATTATCTCTGGTGATGATATAGAAGAGCGGAACAAGCTTGCGCTCTGGAGAGATAGTCTTCAACCTGGAGGAAGATTTGTAGATTTCTATCTCCCCCCCAAGGCTGTCCAACGTATGCGCAACACACCAGATTCTGTTAACTATAAGTTTGCAGAGTATTACTTGCGTTATCTCCTACCCGAAGACGAGTTTGAAAGACTGTTTGAAGAAAAATAATCTAAAGGGGCATTATGATAGGAAGTAATAAAGGTAATTGGGGAAGATACGGATTACAAGCATTTGGAATTTCAGTGCTTGGTCCCCTCTTGTTTTATCTTATTAATCCTATCATTGAACATTTTAAGGGAAATCGTGATGCTGTAGCATATACAAAGACATACGTAAGTCAGTGGGATAGTATAAAAATTACTCTGCCAAACAATCTATTCGAACAGATGATGCAAAAAGGATCTATTCGAGTAAAAACACTTGTTTCTGATAGCAAAGGTAAATATCGAATAGTAGCGGATAATAAGATTTTTTTATATCTCAATATAAGAGGTATTTTGAATTAATTTGGATAGATGGAGTAGATGAAATTGTTGGACTTTACAATCGTCATCATGATGCAGCTGGTGTTCAAAATAGCTTAATGCGTGCAGGCATGGTGCTATCAGTCTATGTCAATCGCAAACAATGGAAGGATAAATCATACGGGACAAAAGAAAAGCCTATGCCAGTCTTTCTACATAGAATTATCTCAGGTGATGATATAGAAGAGCGGAATAAGAATGCGTTAAGGAAAGATAGACGTTTTCCTGGAGAAATTATGATAGATTTCTATCTCCCACCCAAGGCTGTTCAACGTATGCGCAACACACCAGACTCTGTTAACTATAAGTTTGCAGAGTATTACCTGCGTTATCTTTTACCAGAAGACGAGTTTGAAAGACTGTTTGAAGAAAAATAATCTAAAGGGGCATTATGATAGGAAGTAATAAAGGTAATTGGGGAAGATACGGATTACAAGCATTTGGAATTTCAGTGCTTGGACCACTTTTGTTTTATCTTATTAATCCTATCATTGAACATTTTAAGGGAAATCGTGATGCTGTGGCATATACAAGGACATACGTAAGTCAATGGGATAGTATAAAGCTCATACTACCTAATGACTTGTTAGAACAATCGATAAAGGAAGGTTCAAGTCATATTAAGATGTTGTCATCCTACAAAGACAAAAATCGAATAGTTGCAGCAAACGAAATATATTATATTCCACAATATAAGAAATATTTTGAGTTAATTTGGATAGAAGGTGTTGATGAATTTATTGCGCATTATCAACGTCGTCATGATGCTGCAGGTATACAATGTCAACTGATGCGTCCAAACATGGTGCTATCAGTCTATGTCAATCGTAAACAATGGAAGGATAAATCATACGGAACAAAAGAAAAACCTATGCCAGTTTTTCTACATAGAATTATCTCTGGTGATGATATAGAAGAGCGAAACAAGCATGCGCTCTGGAGAGATAGTCTTCAACCTGGTGGAAGATTTGTAGATTTTTATCTCCCACCCAAGGCTGTTCAACGTATGCGCAACACACCAGACTCTGTTAACTATAAGTTTGCAGAGTATTACCTGCGTTATCTCTTACCCGAAGACGAGTTTGAAAGATTGTTTGAAGAAGAATAATCTAAGAGTTCATTATGATGGGAAGTAGCAAAGGAAATAGGGGAAGATATGGATTACAAGCATTTGGAATTTCAGTGCTTGGTCCCCTCTTATTTTATCTTATTAATCCTATCATTGAACATTTTAAGGGTAATCGTGATGCTGTAGCATATACAAAGACATACGTAAATCAGTGGGACAGTATAAAGCTCATACTACCTAATGACTTATTAGAACAATCGATAAAGGAAGGTTCAAGTCATATTAAAATTATTGCTGTCTGGTAAAACTTAAATAACATATAAATCCTTGCGGAATTGTCTTTATATAGGTAATTCCGCATTCTTTTTTGAAATCCAAGCCCCCTAATCAAATAAGTCAAGTTCTTTTGGTGGTGAATTTGCCTTTTCAGCTATTATGATGAGTTTATCATTTTGTGGATTTTCCATAAATGAGATGAAATCAGTGTAATACATCAGTGTGAGCCTCAGCATTGTTACCAGCTGCGAGAAGGATACGTGTCTTTTTATCATTCTGGAGATAACGGTACAAAAGCAGATTGGCAATGAGTACCACCCATGTCTGTATCTGTATGGCATTTACACTGTCACCATAGAAGAAATGCAGTGGGAAGTTCTGTTTGAGCTGCTTGTAAAGGGACTCTATAGCCCATCTTCGCTTGTAAATCTCCTCAAGGTCCTTTACATCAAGCTCAAGGTTATTGGTCAACAGGACAACTGACTTATGTGAGTTGTCACTCCACAGTTCCACTCGTCTTGCCTGATGTCTTATCTCCCCCTTCTCAAAGACAATCTTCTTGTCTGTATGTGTAATCAATCCATCAGGGCTTACATAGGTTACTGAGGACAACTCCGTATAGGTGAGATTCTTCTTCATCTTGGTCACATAGCATACCCCTTCCTCTGTAAGTCGCTGGAACTGTGCATAATCAACGTATGCTCTGTCCATGGTAAGGGTAGCATCCTTAGGAAGATGCACTTCTTTAAGTAGATAATGATCATGCGTGGCGGCAGAGGTGAGCTGTACGACCATGGGAACGCCAACATGATACTTCATGACCGTATGAACCTTCATACCGCCTTTCTTCTTGCCACTCTTGGGGTGTCTGCCTACACCCTTGAGTATGTTGTCAAAAAGGGCATCTTTTGCAAGTTAATTGGGCGTCTTTTCGTAGCCAATTAAGCATCGAATGTTTTTAGGTGTTAGAAAAGTATTTACGAAACAGTGTGCATATACAAGTAGTTTGTTGTTTGTTTTTCACTTTGGAAGAACCATAAGTGAGTTGGGTTTATCGGACAGCGGTATCAGAAAATAAAATATGGACAAATACACCTGAACTATGTCAGTAATGTATTTATCCATATCATTATATCTTATATTTTAAATGCTTTATGGAAGCTCCTTTAATGGAATAAAGTAATAGCTTTTTCCAGCAACAGATATAGTATTCAAGCGTCCAGACTTGAAGCGTGTTTCAAGATTAACAAGTTTCTTAAACATCTCCTTATAAGCCTGATCCCATTCGCTTTCATTACACTTCTTACGGCGAATATCCTTTATGCGTACTATATAATTCAATGCATCAGAACTTGGAACTGAAACGCGATGATAATAAACCTTTGAAATTGAAGACTTCGTACTGAGGGCCTTGCGATAAGAAAGCATGTTTACCAGCTTGCTCTGACGCTTAAAGTTATTTCTCAATACTGCAAGTTCTTGGTTTCCAAGAGAGTCTGCATTGATATAAGGCATCAAATCACGATAGCCATCAAGAAGACTCTGCATCTCATCCTTATCAAAAAGATATCCCTCGTCATAAGTTGATAGCTGCTGTGGTGTAAACCACATCTTCTTAAAGAGAAGGTCGTTGATGTTGTTCTTTTCAATGTCAGTTACAGAGATAGCAGCACTGTCACAGAGATTCACTACCTCTTGTATAGGAACAGCACGAAGAACACCATATTTATTCTCTGCGCTACGTGTCACATTTACAATTTCGTTGTTACGTGCATTGAGCTGCATAAACAGTGAATCAAGTACATTTGAAAGACCTGCACTTGAAAGTTCAGAATAAAGTTTTGGATAGACAAAACCACCTGTAATAACGCTGTTTTTTGGTGCATCAAGCAAATAAACATTCTCGTTATCAGTACTCATATCTTTGAACGAGCCATTCTTTGTCCATTTTGGTTCGCAGAGATAGTCTCCAGAGAAGCTCATATACTCCAGGATGTTATTATCAAGTAGCTGCTTAGACTGCAGGATGAAGTCTTGATAAGGCATACCATCCTTAGAAAGGATTTGAGCAAGAAGGAGAGTAGCTGATCGCGAATATATCTCAGAGTTGATGTCAGAAGTGAAAGTTGGGAACTCATCAGTACCCAAGATAATGAACACATTATTATCAAACTTAGAATAAGGTGTCTCTCTAAAGATGGTATTCATCGCATCATGGAAGCCGTAGCCACCTGTTGCCCCAATAGTGTTTGGTGAAGTCATCTTTGTAAGATAGTCAATCCACTTACCAAAGTCGGTCGTTGGTGAGAGATGTCTATTTCCCTTCTGAGAAACTGATGTCACAGAGAACTTAGCCTGAGAATCCTTTGATACCTTTTCGCTTATGCCTTGAAAAGCATTAACAAGGTTGCGCACAAGTAGACGGTCCTTATCAAAGAACACAAGGTGGACATTTATATTCTTGCTATTCTCAATGAGTCGATCGAGTTCTACCACAGCAACATCTCCACCTTTTACATTAAGCATATAAGTCTTCTTCCTGTCCCATACAGACAATGGAAGGTTTATAGCCACTTTCTGATCTGTCGACGTGTTTGTCCAATTTCCATCAGCAGTAAAGAGGAGCTTAGAACCCAATGGGAAGCCTGCGAACTCAGGATAATTAGCATCCAACAGATAAACGTGATTCTGTCCTACCATTGCAGTGAGGTCAGCAGGAATCCACCCGAGTGCAGTGCGAGTAGAGTCAGAGAGCGAAGGACGATCAGAAACAAGTATAGCCTGTTTACTTGCATCGTACTTATAAGCATACACAATCTGACCAGCTACAAGCTTTCCCTTGCTCTTATCGAGGAAGAAAGGATCGCTATAGAGGTTCAGAGAGTCAAGAGTAAAGAATCTCTTTATATTTGTCAATCGTGACACTGTGGATGCACCAATTCGATAACGTACTGGGAAGTTGTTATCTTTAGACACAAAGGCATGATTATACTCCAGCACGCTATTCTTATCAATCCATCCTACGAATGGTGAATTCTTAGCATCTTTAAAGTGAGTTCTTGAACTGAAAGTGGTGCAAACATACCCTTAGGCTGTCCAAGCAAGCTCTGGTTAGCAGCAACAACCTTATAGAATCCGTTTTTCTCACCAATAACATAGAATGGTGCACCAAGCTTCTGTTCACTCAGGATGCGCTGTGCATACGGTCCAGCGTATGCCTTGTTATGGTCACGATCTGAGAAGACAATATGCACATCCTTATTGTTGTGTGTCTTCTGCTTTCGTGTATCTTCTGTCAGGTAATTAAAACTCTTTTTACCGACAGCATGTGTCTTATCATATCTTCCCACCTGTGCCAGACTACTCTGAGCACCTAAAAAGAAGAATGCAAGACCTGCTATAATATGGAACGCTTTCATATTTCCTAATTTTATTTTCCTGTATTTCTTTGAGTTACTTCAATTTTTGTAATATGATGGAAATCATCTACCTTCACATCGTCAATAGTCACACGTCCGTAACGATTACTCTCGAGGAAGTGTAATCCTTGACAATAGTCTGGGAATACATTATAACGCTCGCCATTGATGTGTACAACGACTTGATTACCATTACCGCCGAGATAGTTATTGATAATGAAATTACGATGTGCATAGAATGCTTCTTTATCTCTTGCACCCGCATTGGCAATAGCTTGTAAATGCTTCTTGATACCATTCTGTACCATAGCCAATGTATCAATAGGCTCAGGTTTTGGCTGATCAGCCTCATCAGCAGGATTCTCGATAATGTCTTCAACCTTTGGAAGGATAGTTATGACATGAGATACAGGATACAAAGTTGTATTAGTCTTCAGTTTGATGAGATATTTACCAGGCTCGTCATACTTATAAACTACCTGACGCTCAAAAGCATCAATAGTTCCACTCTCACCGAATTCCCAAAGCCAACTTGTCATACCGTCACCTTCAGCTGAGAATACGAGTCGCTCACCTGCATAACCTTGTGTTGGTCCGACAATCTTAGGAATAGAATCAACTGCTACAGTGTCCTTGGTAATCTTCACAATATCAATAGTCTTTCTGTGACAACCTTACCATCAACCTGTAGTGTGATGAGGTACTTTCCTGCCTGTTTGTAAACATAACTAATGTTAGGCTTACCAACGATACTGTCGCCATTACCCATTTTCCATAATACTCTCTTGTCAACAACTGCCGCAGAGTCATTAATGGTAAACTTCAAAGGCTCGTTTACTTCCAATTGACTATTCGCATTACTGTCCTGAATGAAAAAGTCAAGATTCTTGTTGACGTTGCGTGAGGGGAGAAGCAAAGCCACCAATAATCCGACTACAGCCAGTGCCGAAACGATAGCCAAAATGATTTTTTGTCTTTCAGTCATAATTATTGTTATTTAATTGTTATATCATAAGGGGTTTAATTTGTTAATTGTTAGCCACATATAACTTGGTTGTAAACCGATGCTCTATATTCATAGCAATAGGATTATGGAGAGCATATGTTTCTTGTGGATGAATGAGTTTTATCAACTATTCCAGCAGAAAGGTAGACGAGAAACCAGGCAAAGTCAATAAAAGCCTTATCTAATCTTAGTCTTCATTTCTTCGAGAATCTTTTTTCTGTCTTCCGTATTCTTGGTTGTCCAATAGAGTTTCTGCTTTATGTCGAAATAGTCTTGTATCGTTTTGAATGCACGCATACAATAGAGATATTTCGGATCATAAGAATGTTTGCGATAGTTGTCTTGCAGCTGTGTCATACGATCTTTTATCTCACTGATACGCTGTGTCTGCTGTATCTCGAAGTTAAGCGAATCAATATCCTTCTTCAGCGTAATCAGTTTCTCACTCATTTCCTTCTGATCTTCAAGAATAGCCTCGGCATCATTGATTTCTGTCACCGCATTACCTGTAATGGATTCTGGAATTGGTGTGACATACTTACAAAGGAGGATATAGAGTAAGGCCACAGAAAAGCATAACAAAAGCGTAAACTTAATACTGGACCATATCTTTTTCGTCTCTTGTCATAATAATAAATTATTAATTTCTTTTTCTATTTAAAATTTCTGTTGCCTTCTGAATCTGTTCCATAATGTAGTCTAAGTCACGTTTCTCATCAAAGTAAGTCGCAGTGGTTTCCTGCGTAGCTTGTAGTTGATCAAACAGCGTCTTATAGAGAACATAGTTGGTGGTATCATTATCACCACGATAGATTTCATCTTGCATATCTTGTCTGTGACGAGCAATTATCATCTGATATTGCGCCTGCTCATTATCCGTACGCTTCTCAGTAACAAGATTGTTCATATCCTTGAACATTTGATCCATACGGAAATTATAGCTCGCCTGCTTACGGAATACCTCATCGTAACGCACTTTCTTTTCGTCTACCATGTTGATTCCACGTTCGGCAGTTTCAATGTGCAAACAGCAAAGAGTACGAAAAGCAATAGCGTGAAGCTAAAGATGAAAATAAAAGAATTCTTTGCCTGACGGCGTTCTTTTCTATTTCTTTCTACCATTGTCAAGTGTATCTGTTAATCCCACACCTTCCATGACTTGCGCTCACTCTCAGAGGCCTTGCCATTGTTATCTTCGCTAATAATAATATTCTCCTTGATGAGTCCAACGTATTCGAGTTCGCTCAACTTATGGAAAAGCGTATCAATTACATTGAGAAATGCTGCAATGCTCACAAAGAGAATATTCAACTCAAGATGATTATAGCTCAAATGAGCAATATCGCTTGTCTTGTGCATAAAGTCAGACGGCTTAATATTTGTCCACTCATCAAAGTACTGCAATAGTGTCTCAAAGTCCTTCTCAGGTAAAGAACGGAGTGAAGTGAGCAGAAGATTAGCTAATGCATTTGCAAAGCGTACAGTATAGATTGGAGGCTGCTCAGCTGCAATATTCTTCAATTCAAAGCAGTGCTGGCTGTAGAAATTCTTCACCACATCGCAAAGAGCAAAGTATTATCTGCAAGCATACTGCGGTGAGGGTTAGAAATATTCTTAGCATATACCTTGAGTGCATTGCTGTGAATACGCTCAAGTGTTTCTGTCATATTCTCTAAAGCATGCATAGCTCTCTCAGAACAGTTGATACGCTGAATAGCTGGGATATAGTCGCTATCTATCGAGAAGGAACCACCATCAACGATAACCTTTCCTGCTACTATACTATTACCCTCAAGGAAGGCCTTATTAAGATTCTGCTCCAATACCAATTGCAAAGTAACCTCTGGTAATACGTAAGGATGATGGAGTGGGGTAGTTTCTGGATCTGGCACTCCAACAGGCAACATCTTGTAAGGATTAACAGTAAGGAGAATGCAGACTACCTGACGTGTAGAGAGATCAATCTCGATATCTTTGAGCGTACACTTTGGTGTGAAATCGCCATACAATTCCTTTGTAAAGAGAATATGGTAACCATTACGAGTCACCGCATTACATGCTCTAAGTTCTACTGATAAAGTCTCTGCAGACTCACCCTTAATATCCATATCAATAGAACATTCTTCTTTTTCAGACTTATCACCGAATCCATAGTTATAGCTTGTCAGTTCCTCTTCACGGTTCTGTCTTAGCATTTCAACTACATTGTAATATGTCTCAAAGAAATGGGTATTATTAATTTTCTGGCCGTTAACCCAGTTTATTGGCAAATGCTCAATCTTCTTCATGTTGTATCTGGTTTATGCTTTTTACTCGTTTTATATAGATAACTTGATTCTTCTTTATTTTGTTTTCTGTGGCTGTGCAACGTGGGTCCAGCATCCGAATAAATAGAGGATAGCGGAACCATCGGCTCGTATAGAAAATCCAACCACTTTCTGCACCTTCCATATTGATTTCAATCTGTGCCTGTGGGAAACGACGATTTTGGTCTTCAACAAGCCAGTCAAACCAGTCTCCTAAAGCGATACCCTCAGCCAAGCGAACTGAAAGGGTTGTATAATCGAAATCACCAACCTTTCGTTTAAGTTTTACCTTGACAGTTAATGCCTTGAAAGTATCGAGATTGTCCCAATAGTTTCGATTAAATCCACTATGATTGATTCTCCACAAGTCGTAGATTGCTGGTTGTATGTTTCGGAAATACTTGAAACTACGGAAGACGAAGTAAGGAATCATAAACCAGCAGACAGCTGTCATCGCCCAAGGGGTATATTCCAATCCTCCGCTAATCCAGTTGAATACAAGATAGTAAATCCACATTCCGATAATACCAGAGAGCACTGTTACGAGAAGTTCGATAGACATATCATCATTCTTCTTGCTAATGACCACGCGCAATGCCCATAGATAGAAAAATCCGAGAATGAGATAAGAAGTAACAGTCAGTACAAGTCCTCCCCACACATATTCATTCTTCAAATAGCCGAAGAGGGAAGGAAGTCCAAGGAAAAGTCCTGCTAAAAGAGCAAAGACAATAATCCTCTTCATGCCCAGCTGCTGTCGAATAGACTTTAGTGCTCCCATAACGAACACCATGACCATTGCAAGAAGCGGAGCCAATAAGTATTTCAAAAAGAAAAAAATATTAAAGGTTTCATTATTTCTTCTTATAAATTCGTATCATAACCTAAATAATTCTGTCCTAAGACGAGTTCTGTATTTGTCGTGACAGTATATATTATCTTTATATCTCTGGACGAAATGAGAAAGAACGACAGCACATACTTTACTGTTTCTATCTGCTTTTTCAATACACTTTCTTTTATCGTATCATGAAAGCAGAGATTTACTTCAACATCATCCAACTCACATAGTAATTGTCCATCAAGTCCTGAGTCAACCCCCAACATACAATCACCCAAGCTAATGTAAGGAAGATTCTCTTCGTAATGATAGATATATCGTATCTTAGCGTCAATAGCACAGACTACTGAAAGTAATTCTTCCAATGCAGAAAGATTCTCCTTGTAATGCTCTACCTTGAGAAGACACAAAAACATCTTGTATCTTTCGTCAACAGTAAGAGGGGCTGTCTTCGAAAAGAAAAGACTGGTGACATTCTTGATAATAACATTCTCAGACGGCCTTTCAAATAAGGATAACTGCCGCTCAAAGATACGTACACTATCATGGAACATCATTGTGTCGAACGGAGAGAAAAAGTGTATCGCCTTCTCTGCCTTCTTCCTATTCTCTCGAATCGCTTCAACAACCTCCTTGTTGCTCATTCCTGGTGAGCTAAGAGAAATAGGGTGGAACATAAACTCAGGCAACTGATGATAAAAACCATTTCTTGCAAGGTTAAGTATCAGTCGTTCCCTTAATTGTCCATCCTTATAGACTTCCTCTTTCTGCAACTCGATAATATCTTGAGAGTTCACACGGCTATTCATTCCGTGAGTCACAACAACGGTCTTATCAAGCAGATCCTCCCCAATAATAAACTGCAGTTCAGCATAGAAGACTTCCGCAATAAGATGACGTGCATCACTATTACTGAATCCTTCTAAATCCCTGTTAGAAGTTGTTATGCGTGATTCCATTGCAGATTTCCATCTTTATAGGTTGCTATTATGTGGTCGCCAGGCTTGATAGTCTCTGAGACAATCAGCTTGGAAATAGTCTTTTTCAGATAAGTTCTCACTACACCTGCAATAGGACGCGCACCATACTGTGGCGAGAATCCTTTGGAGGTAAGGTAGGCTATTGTCTCTGGTGCTAAATCCAACTGAATATCCTTCTGCTCCAATAACTGCTTCTGCAGGCGTGAGAATTGGAGAAGGAAAATCTGCTGAGCAACCGCCTCGGTAATAGGTGAGAAAGGTACAACCTCTGTCAAACGACCAAGAAACTCAGGACGGAAGTACTTCGACATAACCTCAATCAGTTCGTTAGAGGTTGGCTGATGTCCCTTCTGAATTTGTTCAGCAATCCATTGACTACCAATATTAGAAGTAAAGATGATGATAGAGTTGGAAAAGTCACCTTCACGTCCTAATTTATCATGCACCTTACCCTCATCCATAATCTGCAGGAAGATATCATAAACACTACTATGTGCCTTCTCAATCTCATCAAAGAGTACAACTGAATAAGGCTTCTGGCGGATTTTTGTCACAAGCAAACCGCCCTCTTCATAGCCTACATATCCTGGAGGAGCACCATACAGCAAGGCTGCAGAATGCTCTTCCTTGAACTCCGACATATCGAAACGAATCATTGCTGTGTCATCATCAAAAAGAAGATCGGCTAACGATTTCGTCAACTCTGTCTTACCCGTACCAGTAGGACCAAGGAAGAAGAATGAACCGATAGGCTTCTTTGGGTCACTCAGACCACTTCGTGACTCGATGATAGCATCAGAAAGGGTACGAATAGCTTTATCCTGTCCCTTAACTCTTTCGTGCAACTTGGTTTCGATACCCAAGAGTCGGTCTTTCTCTTGTGCCTGAATCTTTCCGATTGGGATACCGGTGTCATCTGCCACAACTGATTCTATTTCTAATGAGCTAACCTTCTCAATACCTTTCTGTGAAAGGGCAGAAAGTTCGTTCAACATCTTACCAAGCTTATCTAATTTCTCCTGTGTTGAATCATCATCCGTTAGTACGAAGTCGTCTTCTATCTTTGAAGTCAGAACAACACTCACCTTGTTAAAGATTGTATGATAAAGCAGATGTAAGTCGAAATCACTCACATCTTCTACCGGCATTGCCTTGTACTTCTCATATTGCTCCACAAGTTGTTCTACAATACCTGCAGCATTCTTATTGCTCAGTCTTACCGAGGCTGCAGTACTATCAATGAGGTCTAATGTTGAGGCTGGTTGGCTCTTTCCTTGTAGTATCTGTTAGAAAGATTATATGCACTTATGAATGCCTCCTCTGTCATAGGTAGACTATAATAAGCCTGCAGAATTGTTCTATGTTTTAGTAATGCACTGCGAAGAATATTCGGCTCGAGTTCCTCTACATTTATAATATTCAGTCTATTTGCAATAGAATGTTTCTCAATGTGCTTACGGAAAGCATCCATAGACAGAACCATCAGCAATGTGACTGCACCATCGCAAATTTGTGCATCAAGGTTGTTGAGTATATAGGTGGCTGCCGTTGGGTTACCACTTTCGAGTAACAACTGCAAGTCGTCAATAACAAGTACACCACGACTCTTTGCCTGATTCATCTTCTGCAGTAAACCTGTTAGTTTTTGGGTAATCTCCGTTTCATTGCCCGATTGTGCGAGAATCTTTGATGTGTTCAGCCCGACCAACGATGTCTGGTTGATAATCTCATCTTGGTTGATTTCCATTTCATGGGCAAGTGCTCTGATAATACCCGTCTTACCAACACCCGGTGCACCTACAAGCAGAATACCTTGTCGTTCAGAACGTTCCAACGTTTCCAAGATCAGACGTATTTCCTTGCTACGACCGATAATAGACTTACCTTCTTCTAAGAGTTCTGCTCGGCGGAGATCAGATACGTACTGGATAGAACTACCCATATCCATCTCTGCAACTGGAGATAAAGGAGAGGTTGAAGCCTCAAAATATTCCATTATCTCATCTTCTGTCACACCAATTGATTCTATTTGCTGATGGGAATAAACCACACCATCTCTGACAATTGCTGAAAACACACACAAGGCATCAACAGAGTCTGTACCAAGTTTATCTTTGAGCGTTCTGCCTCATCAAGTACTGTCTCAACCTCGTGGTCGGCGATTATCTCACCTGCATCATGCTCAACACCGACATACATCTCACGATAAGTCTCAAACCAATCGCTGATATAAGTCACTTCCTTTTGCATCGAGTTCAGGATCTCACGCAACCCAGTCTGTTCAGTCAACATAGCGATAACAAGATGAGCTACACCGAATGATAGGTGCTTATCCTGATGTGCCATTGCCTTGGCTAACTTAATAGCAGCTATGAGGCTATTGCTGTAATTTTGTGTATTCATACGAAAAATATCTTGTAAGGCGTCTTATTGATAGAACGCTTTGAAAGTTCGTCTTCTAAGAAACTTGTCATTGCAGGTAAATCGACTTTCTCTTCTTTACTTGCACCTGAAAGTTCTATTCTTACTTCTGTTGTACGGATAATACCACGTCGCACATCGTTTGAGATAGCTATACCATCTCTGATATCTACAGATTTCGCCAATTTCCCTAAACTACAAAGTACGAAACTCTTTATATCTTCACGCGTAACAATACGGTCCTTTGATAGCAAACCATAACGGAGTCGATTAATCAGATCACGTTCTGAGTCGTGAGCATTACCTTGTTTTGTCGTTGTCTGGAACAACAACCCACTTGCCGAGAATTTCTCATTCTCCGCTTGGTAGACTACCGTACGACTATCCAAACCATTAGCAACTTCGGCATCAGTAGTCCAATAACTCACCTCTACCTCTGATGTCTTCTTGTAAGGCTGTGTAAATAGAAAAGCACGAGGAATACTCTTATCTTGAGTGAAATCGTAGATGCTCTTTTCTATGTTCTCTATATTATTATAGAGATTGTTCAGCTGATCCGTGAGCGTATCTATCTCCATACTCTCAAAAGCACTTCCGTCTTCATGGATTAACTGAATTAGTTTGTTAATCAATATACGGGCATTGTCTGAATCAAATCTTTCTATGTTTCCAAAGTAAAGGCTGTAAGTACCTGTAGAGGACTCATTATAATTCCGCACAATATCCACGTACTGGTGGTTAGAATCATCATGAAAAGATTCTACATTGAGCAGGAAACGATTTTCTTTGCATCGTAGAGCTACGATATTACCTTTTCGTGCAAAATCATGCTGTATTGTAACCAAACTACGATTGACAACTGGATAAGTATTGAGTAGAAAACGTACTTTCCCAAAATCCACATGATTAAACATCACTGGAAATTTCAACTTTAACCATACCAGTTTACTGCTTTCATCGTCTCCCTCTTCAGAAACTTCCCATTCTGATGGATAGGTACTGAAAGGATTAGATGAGAGGGCTTTTGAATCAAGACTTATCTGAACATAGTTTTTTGCATAATAGTCACTAATCTCATTAAAGTAGTGATATTTCTCACTGTGTTCCAGTGGGAACTGTGGAACCGATACTTCTAATCTCTCTCCAGCTCCATCATAAACATGCACATCTCTTAGGAAAGGCGTGAGGTTATTGTCTTCCAAAAGAATACACAATATCAGTTCATGAGTTGAGCGTAGTAGGCTCTGCGTCATTTCCAGACCTATCCACACAACACCATCTTCTGACGGCACTACTACGTTTGGAAGTTCTGTTTCTTGCAGACTACCCTCATACGAATACATTACCCGACTATCGTAGGATAGGCCTTTATCTTGGCATTTACTAAAGGGTAATTACTTAGAGGAGAGAAGTCAAGGTCTACCCATCCCTTTTCAAACATCATCTTCCTCGTATAAAAACGATCTGTTAATGTTAGTAAGCGAGACTCGTCACTCTTAGGTTCCACACTCAACAAAGCATGAGAAGGCATTGGAAGTGACCACTGCTGAGGCACTAACAAACATGCCAAACGATACAGAATATTTGAATCAGAATCGGATATATTCTGATGAAGTCTACTACTATTATAGGCTATTACGTCAAGAATTAAATCAATAACGGGGTCCATTTGCCGCAGATCTGTGATATTCCACAAGTCCATTGCAAATCTCCGAAGACGTTCTTTTATACTCTGTTGCCTTTTATCTATCATATTTTATATTCATCTCTAATAATGATGTATCTCATTTGGGTAAGCTACTTAATCCTTTAACAAAGATTGTCAACGATTTGTATGCTCATTCCACCATCACGCGTGCATACTGAGCTTGTACGGGATAATACTTTGGCGCCGTTAAAGCGGGCTACCATACAAAAAGTGAATCGTTTCTCATATTGTCCATAGTTCTTTTGCTGTCACACGATGTACAACAGAAAAAAGTAACAAGAGTGTTATGTAGTTCAATATGTTTATTCGTTTCATCTTCTTATATTACACTTTCCTTTCTATCAGCCAATCTTACTGTGATATTGGACTTATATAAAGATGTGTATTAAAGTTGAAGTGCTGGTCATTTCTTACAATAAGACCACTTACCCACAAGCGTACACGCTTTCGAGCATTAGGGAACTTATCTCTGACATCTTCCTCAACCTCAGTAAGTTCTACTCTTACATGGACGTCTTTTAAACGAGGTTCATACTTAATTATAGTGGCTTCCAATGACTGTCTGACCTTATCTTCCCAGTCTTCGTTCTTCAAAACTTGATTGAACTCCAAGTCCCATATAATCGAACCGTAATCCTCTCTTCCTTCCACTTCTCCATGACGAGAAACCACCAACATCATGAGATGCTGGGCAATTGACTCCTCATAGGAACATCGTTGGATTTGTCCATTTAAAGCCCCTGATAAATCCAAAGGCAGTTTTAGATAGTTCATTTCATATCAAAATATTGTGCAAATATATATTATTTTTAATAGATATGGGCAACTTTTTTTCTGTTTTTTTAATATTTTTATAAGTATTTAATTGATGAAGTTCTCTACCTAAACAAGAGATTCTCTTCTCATAAAACAAGCTTTAACGCTGTATCTAAAATCAACTTTCAGTATTATAAATGTTGTAATAGCTGAAAAGTTATTTCAAGAGCAATCTTCTTATTTACTGATGACTTGTCACGTTTTACATTATGAAAAGGTATAAAGCTATGAATTGATATAAAAAAAATGAGGGTCTTCAGCTATTGGGAGCGATACCTTTTGAGATTAGAACTTTGAAGAAACGTCACACAGAGAAATAGAGAGCACAGAGGTTTTATATAGAAGAAATCGTTAGGCACAGAGGCACTGTTGGTGCGTGGAGCATCAGAGGATATTTGCGAGTTTTATTAATGCTTTTGTCTACTTCATTACAAAACTGTGGTTCGCAAGATTTCTTAAAACGTTTTTTACCAAAGCTATTAGCAACACGTACACTACGGCTCTGTCTCTCTTTGTGACTTCGGCACCTCCGTGACATTGTTTTTATGCTTTTCACCTCCGTGTTCTCCCCCTCTCTGTGTGCCTTTTATATGTAGTAGGCTTACTTTATCACTCCAAATTCCTGAAGAACCAAAAATGAATCGAAAAGTCTTTACATTACTAAACGTTTTTAGTAAGAAAAATACATTTAAAACTAAGTTTTTAAGTGGTTTTTATAAACGCTTAGTAATCAGTTGCTTACAAGGTAATAAATCAAAAGGTGCCTAATTAGCCGTCAAAAGGGCGTTAGTAAGGGGCTTAAAGGGCATCTTTTCAAAGCCAAAAGGGCGTCTTTTCAAAGCCTATTAAGCATAAATGGAAATATAGAAGATGAAAAATTGTTTACATTTCTATGAGGATGAACAAGTGGATAAGTAGACAGACTGGTGAGTTGACAAGTTTATTCTTATTATAATAGGTATTCCCTCTACTTTCGAAGTAAAGTATGAATTTTACTTATCAGATGTTAAACCCATGTTATTTTATGTCTTTTCTTTTGTTTTTTTATAAAAAAATATCTTTCTACTTTTGGCATCGTAAAACAACAGATTGCAAATCTTCCTCTTCTTTCAAGAGCAAGACTGTTTAACAGCCGTACAGAGGGGACTTCAAGAAGTTGTTGAGGTTTTCTCTTTTTTGTTTTCTGGTAAAGGAGATGATAAGGGTGCCTCGTTTATCATTTTTTTTCTAACAACTTAAAACTTTTCAATTATGAGTTCATTTAGAGCAACTTTGGAATTAGGTGGTAAGGAGTATGACGTACTCTACTCTAACTACGAGTTCAGCCGTACAACTGACAAGAAGGGTCAGCCTGCATCAAGCATCTCTGGCGGTCGTATCAGTGTAACTATCGAGTCTACTGATGACACTTCTACTATCGAGGCTATGCTTAACAGCCAGTTCAAGCCTGTTGAGGGTAAGATCGTTTACAAGAAGAGCGAAGAGGATGCTAAGATGAAGGAGATTTCTTTCAAGAATGCTTACATCGTTCATTACAAGGAGACACTCGACGTTAACAACGAGGCTCCTATGACTATCGCTATGACTTTCTCTGCTGAGAATATCAACGTGGGCAATGCTGAGCTCGACAACCGTTGGCCTCGCACATAAGCTTAGGAAAATTAAAGGACTATGCAGAGCTGCTATGCTCAGCATAGTCCTTTCCGCTTTCAATACTCAAAGGGGACTTAAATCAGTTTTATATTGCAGTTATCGTCTGTCTCCTAAGACTAAAGATATAATACCCCAGCACGCCTATTAGCTTAATTTTATCTCAAAACAAACAACCCATGTCAATTCCTTCAACCCCATTACTATCAGCGTAGGAAAGAAGTCTCTTTCTTCTTTTATTTCTCTACAAATCGAACAAAATATAGGTAAACACCACCGATTCCAAATGGCTGTTGAATTGGAAACGGGTAGCAATAGATATGTACATAATATCAATAGCAGCAAGGAATGGCTCGGAGAAAGCATCGTTGTGAAGGCTGCAAATACTCCTATCTTTGTTGGTGTGGTGACAAATGTACAGCTACACAGAGAAGGAAGTGACTTTGGATGTATCATCGTTTCTGGCTACTCCGCTACTTACAGAATGGAAACGGCACATAGCTGCTTCTCATGGAATGATAGAACCATTGGGGATGTAGTGAAAAAGCTGTGTGAACAAGCTAAGGTGCAATTAGAGTTGAATCCTGCATTCAAGGAAACCAAAGACTTTATCTGCCAGTATGAAGAGTCTGACTTCGACTTTATCCGTCGTCTTGCTCATCAGTATCAGGAGTGGATGTATTTCGATGGAACTAAACTCATCTTTGGTAAACCAAGGAAATTGGCTGACCCTATAAGATTAGAATATGGAACAACACTGTCTTCACTTGACATTGGTTTACAGACCCTCGCACGCTCTGAACAGGTGTTCTCTTATCACTCTGGTGCTGACCGTGAGATGCAACGTATGACGCCAGACTTGGCATATGGTCATGACAAACTTGCAGGTGAGGCTTTCCGTGCATCATTAGGTATGTTCTCAAAACCTGCAAGACAGCATGCGCTGCCACGTATCAGCAATGAGACGGAACTCATTAACTACATGGGGCGTAAGCAGGCGGCTGAGACGGCTGAGACACATTATATCACAGCTGAGAGTCAGGTTCCAACCCTGCGTGTAGGTTCCGTTATAAGTCTCTACAGTTCATTCTTGGAACGTGTAGGGAACCTATCAGAAGAGAGCTTGGGTAACTTTATCATCATTGAGATTACGCATGAGGTAAGCCAAGGAAGCTACTACAAGAACCGCTTTAAGGCTATCCCTGCAACGATAAAGGCACTGCCAAGTCCAAAGGTGCGTATGCCATTAGCTGAGACACAGATGGCAACCGTGCTTAGTAATGCTGACCCTGAGGGAAAGGGTCGTGTTCGTGTACGTATGAATTGGCAGACAGATGGTATGCAGACAGGTTGGGTGCGTGTGATGACACCTGATGGCGGTAGCAGTAGTGACGTAAAGAGTAACCGTGGTTTTGTATTTATCCCAGAGGTCGGCGACCAAGTTCTCCTCGGCTTCCGCCATGGTGACCCTGCAAGACCATACGTTATGGGTAGCCTGTTTAATGGAACGACTGGTGGTGGCGGTGGTCAGGGCAACAACTGCAAAAGCCTTACCACACGAAGCGGCAGTTCCCTTAAGCTTGATGATTCTGCAGGTAGCGTCACATTGCACGACAAGGGAGGCGTAAGCATGAACTTTGATGGTGCAGGTAATCAAAGTCTTAATGCAGCTTCTAAGGCTACAACATCTGTAGGAAAAGGCGGATCAAGTGTTCTTACAATGGATAGTAGTGGAAACATTGACCTTTCTGGTAAAACACAGATTACATTAACGGTTGGTGGTAGTACAATTACAATCAAAGGAGACGAAGTACGAATCAGTAGTAAGAATATAATCTTGGAGGCTGAGAATAATTCTATAACAGGAACTAACAACACTGTAACAGGAACTAACAATAAGATTAACGGTGAAACCGATATTGAAGGACCAAAACTGTCCTTGAAGGGTGACCCTGTGAAGATTAACTAACATTTTGTTTTCATTTATGAAAAAAACATATTGGCAAGAGGTACATGAACAGTGCGCAGAAAAAGATAATATGCGCCTAAAAACAAATAAATATAGATGTGAACAAACCATCATTACAAAACTAAATGGTGTACCAGCTTGTACTATCAGAACAAAGTCAGATTATCAATTTGAGTGGGCAGAGAATCTTAAACGTCCAGCAATGAATGCTTATTGTAAACTGTTGGAGCAGTTTGTTTCTGTTTATCCACCAAGCTATCAGAAGCCTTTAGAGATGATTATAGACTTAGAAACTAAAATTCGAGTCTGTTTTTGATATTGATATGGCAACTGGTAAAATGGCAGGTATTGTCAATCACAATGAGATTGTTGAGAAATGGCAGGAGTATAAGAAGAACATGCTGGATAATTACAGTTTCCTTCGGTCAGCTGACACAAAAGAGAATGTTAATGCTTTTATAGACTCGATGGAAAAAGTTATCGTAGACGAAAAACTCCTAATGGCTGAGTTCTATGGAAAAATGATATTCCTGCTGTTATTTGATGGCTATCTTGTTGGTAAGCCTAACTACGCAGCAACAACAGATATAGAATTTCCATCACAACTATTTCAAGGTGTAAAGTTTCCGATGACACTTACGCCTCGTATACAGAAAGAATCCGTAGAGTCTGTTATTTATGAACTTAAGAGTTCTGTTTCAGATTCTGTAAAACTCTCTGAACGCATTAAGAAAGAGTATGACGAACGTTTTAAACCTACTATTCAATATAGTTTCTCTTCGTATGATGCACAATTTAATTCTCATGTGTTATTAAATGAGAAGGAGAGATATGTTCAGGAGGCGGAATGCTATATCATTGAAGAAATTGTTAACAACCTGAACTTGACAATTCACTGTAAAATCCGACAAATAGTTTAAGAAGATGAGCGAACAATATATTGAATTGGGAACAAACGTTGTTTGTACCAATATGACAATTCCTTCTCCATTGAAAATCGGTACACCCTCAAGAATTTGTACAGCATTGACAAAGGGTGACAAGCCAGTGCTACGTATTGTAGACACCAAAATCAGTAATTGTTTTGAATGTAGAGTGCCACAGATGAAATGGACGGGATTAACATTCAACCTTGTTGCTATAGGAGTTGGTGCGCTTCTTGTGGCAGGGGTTATTGCACTTACTGTAGCAACGGTTGCAACAGGCGGTTTAGCAGGAGGTATTATTGCTGGGATTGGGGCAGCTGTCCTACCTGCCATAGAATCTGCGGTTACAGTGTCTTTGGCTATAGGTACTGTTACTATGGTCGGGAGTGCAATAAAGATGGGATATGACATAGAACATTTATGTGATACATCCTTAGATGCAACATGGGAAATGGGATTACCAAATACTATCTTTGAGGGGGAACAGGCTATACTGAGTCGTTCATTTATTCCATGTCCCCAAGGTGGAATTATAACACTCATCATTGACGATGGATTAGCAGATCAGGCTGCGCATATGATAGCCGATTATAATTATAAAATAATGGATAAAGAAGTGTGGGGGCAATATTTACAAGGTGTAATAAGTGGTGCAACAGGAGCAGCTAACCCAATTTCTATGGCTATAACAGCATTTGCAGCTTTAAAAGATGGCTTAGGCGGATATGCTAATGATGACCTAAATATAAATCAGTATGAGATGCTACACGAAGACAAAGAATTTGAATATAATTACCGAGGAAAGATTGAGGACGAAGCTTATGATATTGCAAAGGAAGAAAGTATTGGTACAGCAAAAGGTGAAGGAACATATAAGGAGACTAAGGAAAATTGGGGCAAATTTAAAGAAAGTAAACAGAACGAAGCTAAAGCTATTGAAAAGCACCAAAAAGCAGAAAGCAAGGCAGCAAGACGAGAGCAAAAGATTTCTAACAGGTCGAGTGATAAAATGAAAGGACGAGCTAAAGGTGAACGCCAAAGGGCAAACCACAAAGGAAATGTTGCAAAGCAGGCGACCCAAGAGGCTAAATATGCCAAAGGAAAGTTTATAGGAGGATTAATTGGCTTTGGAATGGGTATCGGTGGTGCTGCGGTTAACATGCTTATTGACAAGGGATATAAAGAAGAAGAATTTAAAATGACAAGTGATATGGTTTCAGAGATACAAAGAATCAATATTATTGATAAAAATAATTCCAAAATAGTATCAGATGGGAAGTAGCAAAGGAAATTGGGGAAGATATGGATTACAAGCATTTGGAATTTCAGTGCTTGGTCCACTATTGTTTTATCTTATTAATCCTATCATTGAACATTTTAAGGGAAATCGTGATGCTGTCGCATATACAAAGACATACGTAAGTCAATGGGATAGTATAAAAATAGTGCTACCCGCTAACCTATTTGATTTCTCATCTGGTGAATTTACTCATCGAACAGAAGTCTTGACTGGTGATGGTAAACAAAAACAAAGGATACTTGCAAGCTTTGAAAAGTGTTATATTTCACAATATAAGAAATATTTTGAATTGATATGGATTAAAGGTGTTGATGAAATTGTTGGACTTTACAATCGTCATCATGATGCAGCAGGTGTTCAAATGACTTAATACGTCCAAACATGGTGCTATCAGTCTATGTCAATCGCAAACAGTGGAAGGATAAATCATACGGAACAAAAGAAAAACCTATGCCAGTTTTTCTACATAGGATTATCTCAGGTGATGATATAGAAGAGCGGAATAAGAATGCGTTAAGGAAAGATAGACGTTTTCCTGGAGAAATTATGGTAGATTTCTATCTCCCACCCAAGGCTGTTCAACGTATGCGCAACACACCAGACTCTGTTAACTATAAGTTTGCAGAGTATTACCTGCGTTATCTTCTACCAGAAGACGAGTTCGAAAGGCTGTTTGAAGAAGAATAATCTAAAAGTTCATTATGATGGGAAGTAGCAAAGGAAATTGGGGAAGATATGGATTACAAGCATTTGGAATTTCAGTGCTTAGCTCCCTCTTTTTGAATGTATTATCGTTTCTGGCTACTCTGCTACTTACAGAATGGAAACGGCACATAGCTGCTTCTCATGGAATGATAGAACCATTGGGGATGTAGTGAAAAAGCTGTGTGAACAAGCTAAGGTGCAATTAGAGTTGAATCCTGAATTCAAGGAAACCAAAGACTTTATCTGCCAGTATGAAGAGTCTGACTTTGACTTTATCCGTCGTCTTGCTCATCAGTATCAGGAGTGGATGTATTTCGATGGAACTAAACTCATCTTTGGTAAACCAAGGAAATTGGCTGACCCTATAAGATTAGAATATGGAACAACACTGTCTTCACTTGACATTGGTTTACAGACCCTCGCACGCTCTGAGCAGGTGTTCTCTTATCACTCTGGTGCTGACCGTGAGATGCAACGTATGACGCCAAACTTGGCATATGGTCATGACAAACTTGCGGGTGATGCTTTCCGTGCATCATTAGGTATATTCTCAAAACCTGCAAGACAGCATGCGCTGCCACGTATCAGCAATGCGACGGAACTCGATAACTACATGGGGCGTAAGCAAGCGGCAGAGACGGCAGAGACACATTATATCACAGCTGAGAGTCAGGTGCCAACCCTGCGTGTAGGTTCCGTTATAAGTCTCTACAGCTCATTCTTGGAACGTGTAGGAAACCTATCAGAAGAGAGCTTGGGTAACTTTATCATTATCGAGATAACACATGAGGTGAGTCAAGGAAGCTACTACAAGAACCGCTTCAAGGCTATCCCTGCAACAATAAAGGCAATGCCAAGTCCAAAGGTGCGTATGCCATTGGCTGAGACACAGATGGCAACTGTGCTTAGTAATGCTGACCCACAGGGTAAGGGCCGTGTGCGTGTACGTATGAACTGGCAGACAGATGGTATGCAGACAGGTTGGGTGCGTGTGATGACCCCAGATGGCGGTAGTAGTAGTGACGTAAAGAGCAACCGTGGTTTTGTATTTATCCCAGAGGTAGGCGACCAAGTCCTCCTCGGTTTCCGTCATGGTGACCCTGCCCGTCCTTATGTTATGGGTAGCCTGTTTAATGGAACAACTGGTGGTGGCGGTGGCCAAGGTAACAACTGCAAGAGCCTTACCACACGAAGTGGTAGTTCCCTCAAACTTGACGACTCTGCTGGTAGCGTAACACTACACGATAAAGGTGGTGTAAGCATGAATTTTGATGGTGGTGGCAACTCTACGTTGAATGCAAAAGCTACTCATTCTGTAAATGCCGGAAGTAATGCTTCTGTGAATGTCGGTAAGGGAAAGTGTTTGCTAAATATGGACAGTGCAGGAAATATAACACTGGATGGAAATTCTACGATAACATTATCAGTTAAGTCAAGTAAGATTATAATAAATGAATCAAGCATTACGCTGGAATCTCCGAATATATATGTCAAGGGAACAACACAGACTGTTGTCGGACCAAATGAAAATTTGGGTGTAACCATTTCAGCTGATGGTCTTGTAGACATTGTGGGTACCCCTGTCAACATTAACCAAGGTAAAGGCGGAGTTGTCAATATTAAATAACACGTAGATAATGAGTTTGATAGATCGATTACACGGTCACGTCCAAGAAGGTGGTCTGACACAAAGAGACTACAAGTACCGTTGTGTACAGACCATCACCACGAAGCTTGACGAGATTCCTGTCAGTACTATTGTCAGTAAGAAAGATTACTCTGTAGAGAGGTTCATGGATGCAGAGGGTACACAGGGCTTTGCCTTCAGTGTAAAAGATGATATTCCTTCTATTTCCAGAACAATATGTGGAGTCAATAACCCTAATTAATGAATTAGAGAATATGAAGGTCAATGCCATAATAGGTGTAGATCCCGATACAGGATTAATTACAAAGGTTCTCAATCATAACGAAATCACAGCATTATGGGATGAGGAGAAGAAACAGCTAACGGAGAAATATAACTTCCTGAAAGGTACGGCAGGAAGTAATGCGCTGAACAATCTCATCAAACTGGAAGATAAGATAATATACCAGTATGATAAGTTTATGGAGAGTTTGATAGCCAATCCCTTTTACTCTATTTTCTTTGGTCAACATTTAGTTTCTGACCAGCTATGTGTTGGGAATGATATCATCCCTTACGCATCGCGCCTTTTCCCAGATAACAAATTCAGTTTGGAAATACAACGAAAGTCTGAGGTTCAAGAAGATGGGACATTGTTATGGGAATGCAGTGGTAAAAATGCACCAGATTCTCGTTTTGACGAGACAATACGCAAAGAATATGATGAGAAGATAAAACCTTTGATACAATATAGCTTTACGCAGTATAACATCAACTTTACACAACAATCTTGGATTAATCAGGCTGAACGATGCCTTCAGAAAGGTTCACTGAGTGTTATAGAAGAAGTTACTGATAATGTCACATTGAGTGTCGACTTACAAATACGAAGACTGACTAATACAATTTAAATTATGGGACAATCCTATGTAAGACATGGTACGAATGTAGTTTGTACTAATATGACCTGCGGAACACCGCGAGAAATATGGAGAGTTGATAAGGATGGTAATGTTATCAATACTGCCTCAAAGTTGCCGTTACTAAATATTGATGACAAAAAAATCTCTGACACATTTGTTTGCAAAATGCCTATAAAGAAATGGGGAGGTCTGTTGACATTTCTTGCTGGCGTTGCAGTTGGAGCTTTGATAGTCGCTGCTGTTGTTGCAACTGGTGGTGTTGGTGCTGTCTTACTATCTGCTGTAGCTGTCGAAGGTTGGATGGTGGGTGCAGCAATAGCTGTTGGAACTTCAGCAGCCATTTATGCAGGCTATAAAGGAGTGAAGGGGTTGCCCACGATTGTGACAACACATTGGGGTCATCTTGGAAATCAGCACACCCAAGTGTATTTATAGAGCAAAAGAAAGCTCTGCTAAATAAATCCTATATGATGTGTACAACAGGAGGATTAATTAATATCATTGTTAATCCTGAACAGGCTAAAGAAGCTGCCTTGCGAATCTCAGCAATGAATGCAGCAGAAATATATGTTCAGCTGAAAAGTAAATTCATTCAAGGTGCTATAGGTGGTCTTACAGGAGGAGCCAATCCTTTTGCTTTAGCCCTCTCAGTAGGCTTCTACACTGGTGCACTGAACTTTGGAGGCTTTGACTTTAGTGAGACGGACAAATCCAACCAAAAGTATGACCCTATGGGAAATTTAAAAAACACAGTCATGACTACTGGTGCAGGGACTGGAGAGTCTGTTGTTGAAAGTAGTATCACTACACGTGTAAAAGCAAATAAGGCAGGAGTGGGTGAGGCTGCAAAGATAGATGCACAGGTTGCATCAAAAACAGGAGAGGCACACATGAAAGGCTTGGAGTCTTTTGCTTATGGAGCACAAGCTGCCGATGCAAGTGCGGAAGCTGCTACTTGGGGATCTCAAGTAGCTACTCGTACATCAAATGGTGCAAGTGCGACTTCTATTGCTTCTGCAGAATTAGTAGAACAGATGTATAAAGAATCTTCTGAGGAACTGATGCATAAATCAATTCAAGCAGCACTCGAACAACAAGATATTCTTGCTGAAGCAGCAAGCACTCAGGGAGGAAAAACTGCTGCTGTAAAAGCCGCTAAAACAGGTGCATGGAAAGATGGCTTTAAGAATTTTGGAAAGTCTTTGGGTTTAGGTCTTGCAGGAGCTGCAGTTGGTTATGCGGTAGATGAAGGGTCAAACTGGGTAGAAAATAAGATAGAAGGAAAGACTGGAGAAATAATGAAGGAGTTAAATTATTCCGACAACAATGATACAGTAGGTAATGCAAACTATATGGGTATCATCGCAAATTCATAATATCAATGGCAAATAATTTTTCAATAGGAGGAATTAAAATCTTCTCGACAGCAGGTACAGTCTTTGCATCTCTTGTAGGTGGACCACTACTTATCTTTATTATAACGAGGTTTACGCTTGGTGGAAATAAAGACGCTATCCCTTACGCAGATACGTATATAAAGAATTCAGACACAATAGTAGTAAAAACACCTATAAATGGCCTTGAAATAGATATCGACGACGACGTCTTCACTACCAGCGGATGGTTTATGGGAGTAGCACAATCACGAATGGCAACTTATAATATGTATTCTTTCTATTCTCCTGAACATAAGAAGTATTTAGGAGTTGTTACTTTTATAGGCGGTTATAATACTGTTCCAAGAGGTCATGGAGAGAAGCTTTGGTATGAAGACTTAGAGGTCCAAAGGCTAGAGTTCCTTTATGAGATTAAAAGTTTCTCAGCCTACGTAAATCGTCAGCAATGGCAGGACCCAACCTACGGTACAAAGGATAATCCTGTTCCTATCTTCTTTAAGCGTGCGTTGTCAGGACATGAAACTTTAGATATGGATGAACATATTACCATCAAGCCCAGTGTTAACAAAAAGTTTGTTGAACTTTATCTTGCACACGAATTGTCTTCAAAAGAGTTTAATCGTCTTTATGGAGAAGACATGAAACGCTTGGGGCTGAAGGATTAAGTTAGGTGACGAGTGGACGGGTTTACGAGTTGACAAGTTGTTTGCAAAGTAAGAAATGTGAGTAAAAAGTTGAGAACGCCCCAGATTATTTGTACTTTTGTGATGAGAACAATGCAGATGTAATGCAAACTATATGGGTATCATCGCAAATTTATAATATCAATGGCAAATAATTTCAATAGGAGGAATTAAAATCTTCTCAACAGCAGGAACAGTCTTTGCATCTCTTGTAGGTGCACCACTACTTATCTTTATTATAACGAGGTTTACACTTGGTGGAAATAAAGACGCTATCCCTTACGCAGATACGTATACTTGAGTTCGGGATAAGTTTAGCATGAAAAAAGTTCCAACTGCCTTGTTTTTTCCACATACACCGGCAGTGCCTCTGGCTTGTTATCAAAGAAGCAGTATGCTGTAAGGGCAGAACACAAGTTCATGATAAAGTTGTGTATCGAGCGGTGTCTTGAGTGAACAAGGTTGGCCTTGTTCTTGAGCAGTTCGTTAATGCACTCGATGATGTATCTTTTCCTCAGCATGATCTTGTCCCACATAGGCATCAATTTGTTCTTCATCTTAGCCTTGAGCCCATGAACGAGTTGGATACCTTGACCGAACAGGCTCTCAAAGAGTTCCTGCTTGATATATCCTCTATCAGCGAAGACCTTCCCAAACAAGACCTTTGCAAACACCGTCCACACCCTGCTATCCCTGTCATCCACATTTGCTCCTGTAAGACAGAACGTTATCACTTCACCAGAATCATTGCATAGCAGGTGCAGCTTAAATCCATGGCACCAGCCCATGGTGCCCTTTCCGTCCTTGGCAAGGCCGGCAAAGACTTTGTTGTAATATCGTCGTACATTGTGACACACGGGTATCATTGTGCTATCAACGAATGTTATACCCGTACACTTGCCGAAGGCATAGAGCTTCATGAACAGCATCATCTTAAAGAACACTCTTGGCATGAGTTCAACGAAGCGGTTATAGGAAACCGCATCGGGAAAATCCTGACGCATCACCCCTTTGACCCAATTCAAATAATACTCCTTGAAATTGCGATATGCGCCGAAATGATAGCATACCAAAATGGTCATAATCTCACTTTCTGAGAGCCTGCCCTTGCGGTTTCGGTAGCGTTTGCCGTCACTGTTATGAGACGGTAGACGCAGGTTTTTCGCAAATTCGGCACTCAAATTCTTATCAAACTCGTCGATTATACAGAAAATTTCAGTAACTTTGTCCTTGGTAATCATCGTTCAAAAATTTGTAATCTATTGATTATCACCTATAAAGATACGAATTTTTGACGAGATTACCAACTTTTACAAGCCTTTTCTTATCCCGAACTCGCGTATACGTATATAAAGAATTCAGACACAATAGTAGTAAAAACACCTATAAATGGCCTTGAAATAGATATCGACGACGACGTCTTCACTACCAGCGGATGGTTTATGGGAGTAGCACAATCACGAATGGCAACTTATAATATGTATTCTTTCTATTCTCCTGAACATAAGAAGTATTTAGGAGTTGTTACTTTTATAGGCGGTTATAATACTGTTCCAAGAGGTCATGGAGAGAAGCTTTGGTATGAAGACTTAGAAGACCAGAGACTAACTTTTCTTTACTGGATTAAAAGTTTCTCAGCCTACGTAAATCGTCAGCAATGGCAGGACCCAACCTACGGCACAAAGGATAATCCTGTTCCCATCTTCTTTAAGAGGTCACTCTCTGGTCATGAGAAATTAGGTGGTATGGATGATTTTATTACCATCAAGCCCAGTGTTAACAAGAAGTTTGTTGAACTTTATCTTGCGCATGAATTGTCTTCAAAAGAGTTTAATCGTCTTTATGGAGAAGACATGAAACGCTTGGGACTAAAGGATTAAGTTAGGTGACGAGTAGACTGGTTTATGAGTTGACAAGTTGCTTGCAAAGCAAGAAATGTGAGTAAAAAGTTGAGAACGCTCCAGATTATTTGTACTTTTGTGATGAGAACAATGCAGATGTAATGCAAACTACATGGGTATCATCGCAAATTCATAATATCAATGGCAAATAATTTTTCAATAGGAGGAATTAAAATCTTCTCAACAGCAGGAACAGTCTTTGCATCTCTTGTAGGTGGACCACTACTTATCTTTATTATAACGAGGTTTACGCTTGGTGGAAATAAAGACGCTATCCCTTACGCAGATACGTATATAAAGAATTCAGACACAATAGTAGTAAAAATACCTATAAATCACCGTGAAATAGATACCGACGACGACGTCTTCACTACCAGCGGATGGTTTATGGGAGTAGCACAATCACGAATGGCAACTTATAATATGTATTCTTTCTATTCTCCTGAACATAAGAAGTATTTAGGAGTTGTTACTTTTATAGGCGGTTATAATACCATTCAAAGGGGTAGTGGCGAAAAAATCTGGTATGATGACATAGAAGTTCAGAGACTAACTTTTCTTTACTGGATTAAAAGTTTCTCAGCATACGTAAATCGTCAGCAATGGCAGGATCCAACCTATGGCACAAAGGATAATCCTGTTCCCATCTTCTTTAAGAGATCACTCTCTGGTCATGAGAAATTAGGTGGTATGGATGATTTTATTACCATCAAGCCCAGTGTTAACAAGAAGTTTGTTGAACTTTATCTTGCGCATGAATTGTCTTCAAAAGAGTTTAATCGTCTTTATGGAGAAGACATGAAGCGCTTGGGACTAAAGGATTGAGCTGGTTTACGAGTGGACTGGTTTACGAGTTGACAAGTTGTTTGCAAAGTAAGAAATGTGAGTAAAAAGTTGAGAACACTACAGATTATTTGTACTTTTGTGATGAGAACAATGCAGATGTGATGCAAACTATATGGGCATCATCGCAAATTCATAAAACAATGAGCAACTTTTATTCAAGAATACCAGCCATAGGAGCTACATTAGGAACGGTGTTTGCACTTACTGTGGCAACACCACTGGTAGTTAGCCTTATTGCAAAGTTTACGCTCGGTGGCAACAAGGCTGCTGTGCCGTATGCAGATACGTACATTCGTAATTCAGATACAATAGTAGTTCAGATACCAGACATAACTCTGATTACACCAATTGATAAAATCTTCACTTCGCGTGCCTGGTTTGCAGGAATGGCACATTCACAAAAATCAACTTATGAGCAAATATGTTTTTACTCCCCTGAATATAAAAGACATTTAGCAGTTATTTCATTTATAGGAGGGTACAATGTAGTACAAGATGAAACAGACAAGAATGTTTGGTATGACGTAGAAAAAGAAAGGCTAAGTATAATTTATGATTCAAAAACGATTTCTGCATACATTAATAAAACACAGTGGCAGGACCCGACTTATGGAACAAAAGACAACCCTATGCCCATATTCTTTAAAAAGAGTTTAACAGGTTTGGAGTTTTGTGCCAGTGAAACAGACCTGCTTACGATTAACCCCTCCGTGTATAAGAAGTTCGTTGAGCTTTACCTTGCACACGGACTGGAACCCGAGGAGTTCGATAGGCTCTATGGGGCGGACATGAAACGCTTGGGACTGGCGGATTAAGTTAGGTGACGAGTAGACTGGTTTACAAGTTGACAAGTTGCTTGCGAAGTAAGAAATGTGATTAAAAAGTTGAGAACGCCCCAGATTATTTGTACTTTTGTGATGAAACAATGCGGATGTAATGCAAACTATATGGGTATCATCGCAAATTCATAATATCAATGGCAAATAATTTTTCAATAGGAGGATTTAAAATATTCTCAACAGCAGGAACCATCTTTGCATCTCTTGTAGGTGCACCACTACTTATCTTTATTATAACGAGGTTTACGCTTGGTGGAAATAAAGACGCTATCCCTTACGCAGATACGTATATAAAGAATTCAGACACAATAGTAGTAAAAACACCTATAAATGGCCTTGAAATAGATATCGACGACGACGTCTTCACTACCAGCGGATGGTTTATGGGAGTAGCACAATCACGAATGGCAACTTATAATATGTATTCTTTCTATTCTCCTGAACATAAGAAGTATTTAGGAGTTGTTACTTTTATAGGCGGTTATAATACTGTTCCAAGAGGTCATGGAGAGAAGCTTTGGTATGAAGACTTAGAGGCCCAAAGACTAGACGTCCTTTATGATATTAAAAGTTTCTCAGCCTACGTAAATCGTCAGCAATGGCAGGATTCAACCTACGGAACGAAAGAAAACCCCGTACCAATCTTCTTTAAACGAGCATTATCTTGGCCTGAGAGTTTAGGTGGTATGGATGATCTTATTACCATCAAGCCCAGTGTTAACAAAAAGTTAGTTGAACTTTATCTTGCACACGAATTGTCTTCAAAAGAGTTTAACCGTCTTTATGGAGAAGACATGAAGCGCTTGGGGCTAAAAGATTGAACTGGTTGACAAGTGGACTGGTTTACGAGTTGACAAGTTGTTTGCAAAGTAAGAAATGTGATTAAAAAGTTGAGGACGCTCCAAATTATTTGTACTTTTGTGATGAGAACAATGCAGATGTAATGCAAACTACATGGGTGTCATCGGCAAGCTTTTCTTTCCCGTTTTCTTACCATGTATATTCATCATTGGAATTCCAATAGAAATTCGCAATTACATTATCAAACGAATTGTGGATAAGGAATACCCACTAAAAGCAAAAAAGTAATCAATAAACGAAGATAAAAAGGTTTTTCTGTTAAATGCGTAGATTGTTAATAGAATGAGATTAATCCACATACATGGTAAACTTACCTCCAATAAGATGGTTTTATAAAGGGGGGGGGTAAACTACACGATAAATGTAATTAGGTGTGATGTCTATCTGTCTTTTACAAACAATTTATTCTCATACTATTGACTTTTGTAAACCCTTTTTACGCAGTTCAAAGCTAACATATGCTCTTTTGGCTTCTAAAAGACGCTTAATAGGCTTGTAAAAGGTGCCCTTTAAGATCCTTACTAACGCCCTTTTGAAGTCCAATAAAGCACCTTTTACTTTACTACTTTATAACTAATTGATTTTCTGTTGATTGCAAACCTGATTCGTATATGTATTTTTGCCGTTAGTTATAGATGTTTCCTTTGAAATTATGTAATGATTTTTCGGAACCTTGTCTACAAAAGAAGTTTATAAATGGATTCATAAATACAAAAAAGTAGGCTGGAATAACCAGCCTACTAAATGTCCATTATATCTAAAAAACTGAGTGTAAGAAACAAGTCTTATCACTCTAATTTTCTGAAGACCCAGAAATAAGAGTAACTTATTTATCTTGTGAGTACTGGCTTTCCCAGTTAGCCTCTTCTGGCTCTTCTCCCTTACGACCCTCAAGCTGAATAACGAAACTCTTTGCAGGGAAGTATGGAGTAATGTGAATATCAAGTAATACACGATCCTTTTGGTTTGGATCTTGCTCAATTCTCATCACTCGGAATTTCTCTATCAGACGAGTTGGACCTTGTATGCTATCAAGGAACTTCACAATCTGGCTTCTCAAGTCAGCCTCTGTACGAGTAGTCCAGTTCTCGAATGCACGACGGTTCAGGAAGTCGAAAGAACCTTAGAGATATAATCGAATACACGAACAACAGAGTAAGTCTGCAATCCAAGGTTATCACCATTGAAGAGTGTCTTGGCAGAGAATGCCATCACCTTACTATACTCGTTGACCATTGGTACAAGACCCATGCGCTCGATCTCAGAAATCTCGCTTTTCTTCAGATCAAAACGTACACTCTCAACATCATTAAGACCACCGAATTTCTTACCAGCAACAACCTGTGACATCAATGTGCTGTAGATTTTACCAGCAAGTGCAGATGAACCTGGAACGTAAAGATTGTCTTCTTCTCCTACCTGTACTACTTTCTGGCGTCCTAAAAGCCAGTTACATGTCATAATAATGTTTGACTTGTATATATCTCCACCAGAATGGTCAGCATTAAAGAAGACATCAACCACATCGTCTGGTGTTTCCAAATCCTGGAAGTCAGTTAGAAGCATAACCTTATTGCTGTGTGCAATCTTACCCCACTTGTCAAGGATAGCGTTAGAGCCCAAATATCCAGGGATGACAAGCAGAGAATAGTTACGGCGAAGGTCGAGACGGTCGAAGTTATGCTTAAGCTCGTTGCTGATATAGTCAATGAAAACAGGGTTGTCTAAGTCTGTCAATTGATCCATCTCAGCATTGACAATAGTGATATTCTTAACCTTCTGACTTTCTGTATTGCGATAGAATAAAGCAACTGAACGATAAGAAGTCTCAAGCTCACGTGTACGAGCCAAAACCTTACTAAGATTCTTATTCAGTAAGTCCTCAACATGCAAGGCTCTTTCCTTAGCTTTATCTCTCATCTGTTCAGCAGACTGACCAGATTTTAAGAGATCAATCCAAACTTCAAGACGATTAGCTAAAACCTTACGATCATTCTCCCATTGTGCATCAGAGAGGAAGATGTTTCGGCGTGCCTTACGTGAAGGATTCAGATTAGAAAAGCCGTCAATGATATTCTCTAAGAAAGTAAATCCACCATACTCTTTCAGTTTGTCAAGCGCGTTGGCAGCAGAAGAGGTTCCCTGCTGTGCAATAGTACTCTTACTTATAGAAGGAGCCTGCTGTTCTTTAGCCTTTATTTTATTATTGTCCATTTTCAATTTAGTTTTGATTCTTACTTGGCTTCTGTGTTCTTAATTTCGTCAAGTGAACTCTGTAACAAATCTATTACAGCTTGACGGGTTTCTGGATTAGCCAAAGCTTTCAATAAGGCTTTATTTGATGAAAGCTGACGAGCAATCTTTATATTCTGCTCTTTCTCAACATCAAGTTTACTAAGGAAAGCACTATTCTCTTTTAGCTTTTCTGAGTCAAAATCTCCAAGATTCTTAAAGTGCATCGTCTCTGTAACATCTTCACCGTTATCATCTTGCATCTCAAGTGTAACAGATGGTGAGAAATGTTCGAAGACATCTTCTACTGTTTGTAAACCATAAACCGCTTCAGGGCTTACTGGAGCCTCATCGGTTAACTTCTGTACTAACAAAGTTCTGTTGGAAGGGATGTCGGCAATTGACTCATTAGCGTCAACATTTACCTCATTACCTCCAATTCCATAATCATAAATGGCCATATTTCTTATATTTAAGTTTTATCTAATAAATTACAAATATACTCAAATCAGGTACAAAGCTATAAAAAAATTATATGTAATTCTCGCAAATTAAATGTGAAAAAGACATTTATAAGCTAATTTTTATTATATTTTTGCCCTCTTTTAGGAATATAGTTGGGGTCATTATGTTTTTATAAGCCATTTGTTTTTCATTGCATAATCAACCATATAACATGTTGTCCAACCCATAGGTTTCTTACAGCATTCTATTTTTGCAGCATAACGTCCTAATAGTTCTGAGCAGTCCATTGTTTTTGCACCACTTTCCAGAACTGCTGTTTACAGAATAGACTTGTTATGCTTCTGAATATTCAACGCTACACGCCTTCAGATAATATAGAATTGTGATATATATGCCATCCTCATAACGTCAAGGAATAGCACAATATTATACTACTCACCAGACATACGATGACTTTCGATTTCAACTCCTTCCTGATACCGGTCATATTGAATTTGTATTATCTTTTCGAAGTCCTTTAGGTGGAAGTAATTATTCTTCTTGATGTATGAAATAAAGTCTTTCTGATAGTACAGGGCATATCCAAAACCTTCATTATCACAAGGTGTCCCTATACACTTCTCATACATAAGACCATAATAATACCCGATGTATGCACCAGCTTTATATCTTTCTTCCTTCGTCAGGTCATCAAATTCTGGTACATTTTCCAAGTCCAGCAAGGATGATAAATATTCATCCAACATACAGTAATATAGATTCTTCCTGTCAGCATGTTTCAACATATACTGCAGCAGCCCTTGATGAATGAGAAGCCGCCCATCCGCACCTTTTGAAACAAAGAGTTCCTTGTAATCTTTCCCTATAGGGAGTTCTCCTTCCTCTTTCACTTCGTCTATCATCATCTTGTTGATTACATCAGACTTGTCGTAGCCGTATTCCAGGAACAGGTCCCGAAGGAAGCTCCGGTTATTATTCATAAGCCATGTGAGTGCTGCCTTGCTGTCGTGGAAGATGAACTGGTTTCTGTAAAAATAGGCTGTATCTATCGAATAGTAAAGTTTCCCTTTCTCAACTATATCATCGTCGGCATCTTCATTGTCAAATCCTTGAAGCTCAACAGTGTTCTCTATGGAAGGATAGGATACGATGTAGTTATATTTTGGAACATAGATACTCTTATTCCAAAAGTAAGAAACCGTTTCCGAAGAGTCTACCTCCATAGCCTTTCGCTGTTCCAACCGTTCTTTAGAAGCTCCATCTTTGAATACATATCTACGAAGTTTGTTCCCTGCCAAATAGATGTTATTTTCAGAGATATCAATGTTATAATATTTTTGATAGCCTTTCGTGCTTCAACATCGTTGACAGACTGGTATCCCATTCTTTTGAGCGCATCATAAATAAGTTCTATAGCCAAATCTGTATACTCTACTTGTTTGTCTATATCCATTACCGTAACGCCATCAAGTCCTACTTCAGCAAGTTCTCTATAGTAGTCTCTGATTTCGTGGTCATACTTCTTTATCAAGTCAACCTCACTCTTTACAGTTCTTTCTTGATGAACCTGCTGTTTTGAGCTCTGCTTTGGAGGCTGTTCTGTGCAACCAATCAACACTACGATGTTTAGAATAAGCAGTAAAAAACAAACCTTCTTCATACCAATATTCTATAAGATTTCATATTATCTCTTTATTGCCGAATCAGACCTATTACAATCTATCGCGACTTTTCCAATAGTTTTATCATTTCATCATTCTTATGACGACGAGCAATGGAAAGGGGAGACATTCCGCTTCTATCCTTCACCTTTGTCTTTGCTCCATACTTTAATAATACCTTCACTATGTTTATATTATTCTTGTCCACAGCAACCATCAGAGGATAAGTTATATAGTCTCCATCAAGGTTACCCAAGCCATTTGCCTTTGCTCCATATTGTAAGAGAAGGCAAGTAACTGGATAACTGTTCATACTACAGCTCATCACCAAAGGGCAAAGTCCATCTTCATTATAAGCCACGTTAGCGTTGGCTCCTAATGACAGAAATGACTTTACCAACTCGGCATTCCCCTTATCTACTGCCATATATAGCGCATCATAGCAATACATATCATCAGAGTACACACATTCCATATTAGCCTTCATTCTTATGAGTCTTTGGACAAAGCGTTTGTTCTGATAAAGACAAGCTTTGATGTTTTGAATAGTGAACCGCAAAGGTATAAAATGGCTCTTCCGGAATTTGGAGTGATGTTGTGATGTCCTTTATACCACTTGTTAGTAAAGAAAGTTTGAAAACAGTTCATTATAAGCGTTTTGTAGTGTGTATAACCCATGTGGTACAACAACAACTTTCGTAACCATTAAATTAGTACTTTGTATTCTGTAATATCAGTAAACCGAGGGGATATAAAAGTTATTGATAATCAGACATTAAACATTATTACTCCAAATTCCTAAAGACCCCTTCTTTTTGCTAATTGAACCTTGGCTTTAAACCTTCTAAGCTCCCCCTCACGATTTACTCTGGGGTAGGTCCGTTTGATTCGTCTGAAAGCCCTTCATGTTCCAATTCTTCCATCATTTTAGGACTACTGATACCAAAGTATTTATGCGTACGCGCGTATTGATAAATCTCTTTACAGCGAAGCATTATCAGACAAGTCCAAGGCATAGGATCCCATACGTTTGACGTGATATACTGTCGATACTTCTCACGCATCTTATATTCAGAATTTGCGAAATAACAAAAAAATTCTGGCTTTCTGTTCAATAGTAAAGTGCTTACTATTCATACCATTTTCATCTCGTATAAGGTCATATACGTAATTGGCAAAGTTGTCATCATAATAATCATGCTTAGTACCCGTAGTGTTTTTTTCTATTGTCTCTATCAATAATGTATGCACAATTATATTATTATTGGGAGCTTTATCAAATATTCTGTTTACAAAATCATAAGGCTCATCTTTATACTTGAGAAAAATACCATTGATTTAGCATGGGACTTTTATAATAGTTGTAAGAGGAAAAACAAGTCTTCTAATATGTTTTTCTCCATTATAAAATGTTCCAAGACCATCATCATCTCCTTGGGATTGTAAGTTCTCCAAGAGTTTAAAAAGCATTTACATCATTATAGAAGATGAAGTTGTTTAGCGCTTTTTATTTGCTGAAAGACCTGTGGTTTCAATTTTATCTTGTTTCCCTCTACGGACAATAGGTCACGAAGTAACCAGTTGTAAGTTATGAACCTATTCTTATATATCGCATAATAGGGCAAGGTAAAGTCGAAGTCACCATCTGTCCCAATTCCCTCATAGCCTTTTATCTTATCCATTTTCAACTGATATCCAAAAACATACTTGATTCTTTCTTGAAATAACTCTGTAGAAGGTCGCTTGTAGCCATGGGTTTCAAGATAGTATTTTACCAAAGGAATAGTCAACTGAAAGTCTGTCTCTGTAGGCATATATTGCGGTATAGATTGGTCTTCACGGAAATCACCTCCATTCCATGCATTCTCCTGTAATTCTATATGTTTTAGTAAGGTATTTCTGTCAATGCCTATTTCTTTTAATCTTTCCATACTGATTATACTATCATAGTGAATATGTGTTGTTTTATGCGATTCCATAGCAACAGTATTCACACGTTTCGAATTTCCGGTACACTGAACAAACATAATTGTCAGTACAAATAAAGGAACAAAGCCTAATCTTTTTTTCATATCTTTCTTCGCTTTGAATAATGTACTACAAAAGTATAAAAGTTGTTTCTTATGTCCGTATGGTAGAACTTTGTCACTTATGCCCTATTCTGTCATTCGTCACCTCCAGGAGGATTCTGGTCTAATCCCTCCCTTTCTATTTTATCCATCATTTCAGGACTACTGATACCAAAGAACTTATGTGCACGTGCATACCGGTAGACTTTCTCGCAGTTGGTCATTATTACATAGGTCATAGAGGTTCGAATCCAATCGGTTGATGGGATATAATCGGCATATTTGTTGCGCATCTTATATTCAGAATTTGCAAGATAACAAAACATTCGGGCCTTTGTTCCAGATTAAAATGTGCATCATTCATACCATCTTCGTCTTGTAACACCTGATACACATATATTAAGAACTTATCATTGTAATAAGAACTATTCTTGCCTGTGGTGTTCTTCTCAATAGTCTCTATCAGTTGTGGATGCACAATAAGGTTATTCCCTTTTCCTTTATCAAATATATAACAAAGGAAAGCAAAAGGATTTTCCCTTTCCGCATTAAAGAACCATTGATTCAATTCAGGACTTCCAAAATAAGAATATTCTTTTAATAAATCATTTAATATTCGGTTACCGTCGTAGTAATCACCTATATCATCACCCTCTCCCCCGCATTGATTCATTTCTAATTGCTTCAACGCACCTGTATCATTATAAATCAAGAACTTGTTTAATAACAAGATTTGTTTCAAAGCCGTGCTCTTGAATTTAATAGTGTTCCCATTGACAGATATCAAATCTCTGAGAAGCCAATTATAGGTTATGAAACCCTTATCTTTGATGGCAAAGAAGGAAGAGGCAAAATCGAAACTCTCTTCATTACTAAGGTTTATGAATGTTGACTTCGTATTCGTTCCAAGATCTTTTCCAAAAACTTGTTTGATTCTTTTTTCAAATAGTTCTTTTGAAGGCTTCTTAAAGCCATGAGTATATAAATAATGCTCCACCAAAGGTATTGTCAAGAGAAAATCCTCCTGTGTTGGCATGTATCTTGGTTTTGATTGATCATCTCGAAAATCGCCACCATACCACGCAAGTTCTTGAAGTTTTAAATGCTTCAACAGCTTATCTTTATCAACTCCCCAATATTTTAAGGAATCTATCTCATGCTTTTTCTTGTTCTCGTTGTTCATTAGTTTCTTTACAGCAAGGGTATTATCCTTAGAAGAATTTGGTTTACACTGTGTAAAAGTAAGAAGGCATAGTAATAAAGAGCTTATAAACAAGAATCGTTTCATATTTTTTTTTTGATGTTTTGAATAGAATTATGATATATGCACCATCCTTATAATGTCAAAGAATAGCACAATGTAATACTACTCACCAGACATACGATGACTTTCGATTTCAACTCCTTCCTGATACCGGTCATATTGTCTTTGTATTATCTTATCGAAGTCCTTTAGGTGGAAGTAATTATTTTTCTTGATGTATGAGACAAAGTCTTTCTGATAGTACAGGGCATATCCAAAACCTTGATTATCACAAGGTGTCCCTATACACTTCTCATACATCAGACCATAATAATACCCGATGTATGCACCAGCCTTATATCTTTCATCCTTTGTCAGGTCGTCGAACTCTGGTTCATTTTCTAAATCCAGCAAGGATGATAAATATTCATCCAACATACAGTAATATAGATTCTTCCTGTCAGCATGTTTCAACATATATTGCAGCAGCCCTTGATGAATGAGAAGCCGCCCATCCTCACCTTTGAAACAAAGAGTTCCTTGTAATCTTTCCCTATAGGGAGTTCTCCTTTCTCTTTCACTTCGTCTATCATCATCTTGTTGATTATATCAGACTTGTCATAGCCGTATTTCAGGAACAACTCACGAAGGAAGTTCCGGTTATTATTCATAAGCCAAGTGAGGGCAGCCTTGCTGTCGTGGAAGATGAACTGGTTTTTATAGAAAAGCTCTTCATCGTTCCTGTAAGATAATTTACCCTTTTTGAGTACATTATTATCAGCATCCTCATCATCAAAGCCTTCAAGCAGGGTAGCACCTTCGATAATAGGGTGGAATATAATGTAGTTATATTTAGGGACAAAAATATTCCGATACCAAAAGCAAAATAGGGTTTCCGTAGCTCCATCGTCCATAGACCTACGCTGATCTAAACGCTCTTGAGGTAGTCCATCTTTAAATACATATCTGCGAAGTCCTTTTTTAAACAGAGAGTTATTACTTTCAGATATATCTATATTATAATACTTCTTGATGGCTTTTTGCGCCTCAGCATCGCTAACAGGCAGAAACCCCATCCTTTTAAGGATTTCGAAATTCAATTCTACTGCAAGATCAGTATACTTCACTTTCTTCTCTATAGGCATTACCGTAACGCCATCAAGTCCTACTTCCGCAAGTTCTCTATAGTAGTCTCTGATTTCGTGGTCATACTTCTTTATCAAGTCAACCTTACTCTTTACAGTTCTTTCTTGATGAGCCTGCTGTTTTGAGCTCTGCTTTGGAGCCTGTTCCTTGCATCCATTCATTAATACTACATTTAGAATAAGCAGTAGAAGATATATTTTCTTCATAAGATAACTATTTTCGGTTCCTTAATATATTTATGGCTTAAAGTTGATATGCCTGGGCTATTTTAACAAGCCTCTAATAACTTTGAATAATATACTGCAAAGATATAAAAATATCTGAAATCCTTAGAACTTTTTGAGCTCTTCCATTAAATGTGTGGACGCTTTTCGTATTGCTTTAAAAGGAAGGACCGAAGCTTCTCATTAAACAAAAACATAGTTAAGACAATCAACTATCTGTCCCATTATCATCCTCTGACATAGAAAACCTTTTCATTTATGACTTCAAATTCTGTTGATAAGGGTTTGAAAAATCATTACACAAATTCAAATAAGACATCAATAAATAACGGCAAGACTATAAACAAAAAGTAGATGTGTAATCAGCAGAGAATCAGGTAGTTAATAAGTTGTAAAATAAAAGGTGCTTAATTGGATTTCAAAAGGGCGTTAGTAAGGGTCTTAAAGGGCACCTATTACATCGCAATTAGGCGTCTTTTAGAAGCCAAAAGAGCATGTATTAGTTTTGAAGAGCGTGAAAATAGTTTACAAACTTTTGTTAATAAGGGAATATGTTGTTTGCAGAAGACAGATAGACATCGCACCTAATTATGTTTATCATGTAGTTTATCCCCCTTTATAAAATCATCTTATTGGAACTAATCATACCATGTATGCGGATGAATCTCATTCTATTAACCTGTCTACGCATTTAACGGAAGAACCATAAAAATCCCAACTAAACTTTGTTCTCATATCATTCTTTCCGTTTGGTAAGCCCTTGCATGACAGTGTTGTTATGCAAAAGACCAAAATAAATAATATCGGATAATTCTTCTTCATATTCTTTGGCTATATTAATCTTACTTTTTTTATATAGCATTTGAATGCTATACTTGCTTTATTTAATCAATCGACATTTTGTTCTTAGCTATTGAACGTTTCATTAAAGAAAACTGTTACTGTAATGGTTGTTGCTAAGATAACGTCCCGTGGTTCTATTTCTGTTGTAACTTTCTTGTAAATCTATCATGCTTGTTTTATCCTCCTATATAATGAATATCTCCCGAATAGATATCCTCGTGATTATTATAGAAAGGTACTTCTTCCTCTTTCTTATGTTCTGGTGTTTCACGGAAAACATGAATCATAGTTTTAGTCAATGGATACTGTTTCCCATCCACCAATAAATAAATATCAAACTTATTATTATATTTACTGACATGGATATGTAGTACGCCTTTCTCCTTACGATGTTTGATTGAAAGCTTCACGGAAAACGTTGATTACTTCTTCTTCATCAAAATAAAACTCCCCTATATAATGATAGCCTGCTCTATCCCAAACAAAAGTAATATGAAAAGGACGTGCCCACGTTGATAGTGGAGCATTATCACGTTCATTAAGGAAGTCTGTATTTGTAAATTCACACACAGTATGGGCAGAGTCTATCTTTGCATTTTTATCTTCAAAATCAATCTTTAGATTGTAATTAAAACGTTCCTTGTATACATCCCATAAGTCAAAGGGGATACCCACTTCTTCTAAATTCTCCTTGACTCCATCATAATCACCTAAGGCTGCAGCGCAATATTTCTGCATTGTAGAAAAGCATTCGTATGCTTCTTTGTTGAAATCCTTAAAGTCTACATGTGTCTCTGTTGCTTTAAGGTTATCACAGACAAGTGTTCGTTTTCCGGCACCAGCAACGGTCAGCCACATTTTCCCTCCTGGCAATAAGGTAAGAACGATGGTATTATATTCCTCTGAAGTCTTATCTATAGGATAATAGAAACCTTTCTGAAAGAGATGAAGCATAGAGTCTTGTACTTCTGCAGGTATCTCTATATCAGCCTTGTAGTATTTCTGTTCAGTTATAGAGAGCCATAAGACTCTGATTCTTTTAGGAAATTCATATACACTTCCAGGGTCATCAAAGTCTTCTGCACTCAGTGGATCACCAATACCTCTTGCAAAACGAGTTTCCATCACAGGATATCCCACATTCTTATCCCCATAGATAAACACTGCATATCCAGTTTCTACAGGATAATTGCGAGGTGCTGCCACTGTTGGTGTCCAGTGGAATTTTGTATTGTTTCCCTTAAACATATTGTTTATTTTGTTACATGAAACTAAAGTCAATGCGTTAAGCATAAGACCAATAATGATAGCAATTCTGCCTTTTAAATAATTATTGTTTTGCAATATCAACTCGCTCATTACTCTTAATATTTATTTTTTAATAGAAGCTATCAGCAGTTCTTTCCTAAACCATGGTTTACTGTATACTATGTTAAATCGTAGTATACAAATACAAATGTAGTTATTTGTTTTTATATTATAGCTATCTACTATTTTTTTCTATGTATAAACTTATATTAGTTGGTTTAACCCAGACAGGTCATTATCCTTAAATAGTTTTTTCATTGTCACGATAGAGATTCTATTAAACAAGGATATCCATTCCCCTTTTTAAAGGAATCGTTGTCCTCTTGACTTGCTATATATTTCATAATTTGCATTTCTCACAGGGTTCCAATAGGCAAAGACATATTTAGACTTTCCAAATAGCGTATGATGATGCATTTTCTTAAGATTTAGACTTTTAACAAAGAATGAAAATATCCATTCATATTTTCCTGGTTCGTAGAAATGGGGTAGATGGGAGGGCATACTGATTCTGATTTTCTTATCATTAAAACAGAAGGCCATTTCTCCAATTATTCCTCTGCTTATATCCACAGCCTCAATATAATACAGATTATTCATGGTGTTTGTATATATTAACTTTCCTCCCGAATAATACTTAAATAGATTATCGTCAGTTACCTCAATGCTTTTCTTTCGAATGGTTGCAATGATTAAAAAAAGGAAGATACCCCCTGTCACCAATCCTGTGATACTAATAAAACGTAATGTTGATTCTATTCCATATGCAGGAGCAAAGAAAACTTCGTAAATGATTCCACTACAAATCATTGCAAGAAACATAAAGCCTACTATGGACCATATGTTCAAGGGGGTGGCATAGAAATTAAAGATCTGTTTCTTCATACTGTAATGAAACATAATATTTTATATAATTCATTTCCATAGGTATTTCCTATTTTCTTCTCTTTTGTTAGGCGGAAGCACATTTGCCAAGAATTGAATAAGTGTATAAATAATTTGCGGAAGCATAATTATTCCTCTTCAAACAATCTTTCAAACTCGTCTTCAGGTAGGAGATAACGCAGGTAATACTCTGCAAACTTATAGTTAACAGAATCTGGCGTGTTACGCATACGTTGGACAGCCTTGGGTGGGAGATAACTATCAACAAAGTCTCCACCTGGTTGAAGACTATCTCTCCAAAGCGCAAATTTATTTCGCTCTTCTATATTATCTCCAGAGATAATTCGATGTAGAAAGACTGGCATAGGCTTTTCTTTTGTTCCGTATGATTTATCCTTCCATTGTTTGCGATTGACATAGACAGATAATATCATACCTGGGAACATTAAGCCATTTTGAATACCTGCTGCATCATAACGACGGTTATAATGACCTACAAACTCATCTACACCAATAATCCATATCAATTCAAAAATTCTTTTTTTATACTGAGGAATATAATATCTTTTATTGCTGGCATATATTCTCTGACTTTGTTTTTTATCATATTTTATTACTTGGACATAACTTGTCCCTTCTCCTTGCAAGGTTTGATCAAATAGGTTTTCTGGTAAAACGAGTCTAATACTATCCCACTGACTTACATATGTTTTTGTATATGCGACAGCATCACGATTTCCCTTAAAATGCTCAATGATAGGATTAATAAGATAAAATAAGAGGGGGCCAAGCACTGAAATTCCAAATGCTTGTAATCCGTATCTTCCCCAATTTCCTTTATTACTTCCTATCATAATGCTCCTTTAGATTATTTTTCTTCAAACAGTCTTTCAAACTCGTCTTCGGGTAGGAGGTAACGCAAGTAATACTCTGCAAACTTATAGTTAACAGAGTCTGGCGTGTTGCGCATACGTTGGACAGCCTTGGGTGGGAGATAAAAATCTACAAATCTTCCACCAGGTTGAAGACTGTCTCTCCAGAGCGCATGCTTGTTCCGCTCTTCTATATCATCACCTGAGATAATTCTATGTAGAAAGACTGGCATTGGCTTTTCTATCGTTCCGTATGATTTATCCTTCCATTGTTTACGATTGACATAGACTGATAGTACCATGTTTGGACGCATCAGTTGACATTGTATACCTGCAGCATCATGACGACGTTGATAATGCCCAACAATTTCATCTATACCACCTACAATCCATATAATCTTAAAATATTTCTTGTATTGTGTAATATAATATTGTTCAAAGCTTGCATATATCCTCTGTTTTTGTTTACCATCACCTGTCAAAACTTTTGTTCGATGAGGTATTTCACCAGATGAGAAGTCGTACAAGTTAGTGGGTAGCACTATTTTTATACTATCCCACTGACTTACGTATGTCTTTGTATATGCGACAGCATCACGATTTCCCTTAAAATGTTCAATGATAGGATTAATAAGATAAAACAAAAGTGGTCCAAGCACTGAAATTCCAAATGCTTGTAATCTGTATCTTCCCCAATTTCCTTTGCTACTTCCCATCAAACACTATATTTATATCATCCGAAACAAAGTTGTTTATTATCTTAGAACTTTAATTTATGATATTACCTAACCTCATTAAAGGGCAAGTTCAATAAACTCTATTATTCTTCTAACGAATATTCCTTGATTATATTATCTTTAAATGATTTTCTATTGCACAAATATAACCATATTACTATAATAGTTTTGATTTCATTTTGCTGTCACTTTTAACAATTCGTATAAATATATTATAAGTCAGACTGTTATACGTCTGTTTCCAATGACAGAAGTGATAGGAATTCTTTTTTCGAATAAAATAGCTTTGATATAGAAAGCAAATAGCCCACATATGATCAGCAGGGATAATATAGCTAATAGGGTTTTTTTCATAAGTTTTTTCTTTTTATTTATGTAAGGACGCTAAACACGCCATTTAAAAGCATCACCACAATCAATATGTTTGTTTTTATTTTCTCAGTGTAAATGCACATTAAGAGGTTGAAAAAAGTGAAGAAAACCCATAAAGGAATGTATTTACCTTTCACATAAGCCACTAAATTTAAGTAATAAACTGAGCTTTTCTCTCGCTGCCCAGAATAAACAAAAGGAGTGTATTTTCCCTGCTTCTCTCTAAAATCAGGCTCCAAATAGCATTGCAAGGTTTTTGGGTGGGATTCTATTATACTATCAAAAGAACGCTGTGGATAAGGAAAGGACATATAATAGTGAGCCTTAAAGTGCTTATCAGGAAACTTGTTTGATTCTAAGTGAATTGTGTGGCTTCCTCTATCTTTCGTGATTGTAATCCCATATTCTTTTCCTGTAATGTCCCCCTTTGTGTATTTTACAGGAATATCAACAAAAATCAACTCTTTGTCAGCTTTATAGGTTAGATAAACAAAGCAGCCTATATAACTAAAGAATGCAAATAATTGAAGAAAAAAATTATCAGTATCTTATATCTTGCTTTCATACACGTTATTTCTATCTTCAGTTTTCCTTTTCCTGCAAATTTCATCGTGTCTTCCTCGCTTGCCTATTATTATACTCTTTCTTTATTCAGTTCGGCAATAGGTAAGGTATTCCTTTACACTATGTCTATAATTCTCTTCAGAAACTTCATAATTTTTATAATTTGGATCCGTATACCATAATAATGCAGGAACAGGCTTTTCCTTACTTCCTAATTTTGGATTATGCAAATCATCCTTATTAACAACAAGATAAATCTTAGGACTCCTTCGCAAAAGTTCTGCATTTACTGATATTCTGCCGGGGACATCGTAAGTCTCTAATACAAAATTTTTCTTTCTGTCAGACGGATAAACTTTTGCTATATCTTTATACAGTGTACTATTGTTGCGTCTCAAAGGTTGTCTTGCATATACTACCATGTCTTCCACATCGAAAAAAGTAAAATCTGTCAGTTCCACAACTTCGGAGTTCTGAATATATGCGTTGATATCTTCCTCGCTTGCTGGTGTACGATGAAAAATGAGATAAACTATCCCATTTACCAACAATAACCCTATGGCTGCACCTATTCCTTGTGCATTAATTTTGAAAGTCTTCATTTTGTTGATAGAGCTCTTTTGCTTTAATATATCTTTTCTATATTATCTAACTCTTCAGTTTACCCATTAACCAATTATTATACTCTCTCTTTATTCAGTTCGGCAATAGGTAAGGTATTCCTTTACACTATGTATATAATTTATTTCAGGAACGTGATTAAACTTACTATCTGGACTTGTGTACCACAATAATGCAGGAACAGGCTTTTCCTTACTTCCTAATTTTGGATTATGCAAATCATCCTTATTAACAACAAGATAAAGCTTAGGACACCTTCGTAAAATTTCTGCATTTACAGATATTCTGCCAGGGACATCGTAAGTCTCTAAAACAAAATTTTTCTTTCTGTCAGACGAATAAACTTTTGCTATATCTTTATACAGTGTACTATGGTTGCGCCTCAAAGGTTGTCTTGCATATACTACCATGTCTTCCACATCGAAAAAAGTAAAATCTGTCAGTTCCACAACTTCCGAGTTCTGAATATATGCGTTAATTTCTTCTTCGCTTGCTGGTGTACGATGGAAAATGAGATAAACTATCCCATTTACCAACAATAACCCTATGGCTGCACCTATTCCTTGTGCATTAATTTTGAAAGTCTTCATTTTGTTGATAGAGCTCTTTTGCTTTAATATATCTTTTCTATATTATCTAACTCTTCAGTTTACCCATTAACCAATTATTATACTCTCTCTTTATTCAGTTCGGCAATAGGTAAGGTATTCCTTTACACTATGTCTATAATTCTCTTCAGAAACTTCATAATTTTTATAATTTGGATCCGTATACCATAATAATGCAGGAACAGGCTTTTCCTTACTTCCTAATTTTGGATTATGCAAATCATCCTTATTAACAACAAGATAAATCTTAGGACTCCTTCGTAAAAGTTCTGCATCTACCGATATTCTGCCGGGGACGTCGTAAGTCTCTAAAACAAAATTTTTCTTTCTGTCAGACGAATAAACTTTTGCTATATCTTTATACAGTGTACTATGGTTGCGCCTCAAAGGTTGTCTTGCATATATTACCATGTCTTCCACATCGAAAAAAGTAAAATCTGTCAGCTCCACAACTTCCGAGTTCTGAATATATGCGTTGATCTCTTCTTCGCTTGCTGGTGTGCGATGAAAAATGAGATAAACTATCCCATTTACCAGCAATAAGCCTATGGCTGCACCTATTCCTTCTGCATTAATTTTGAAACTCTTCATCTTTTATCATTTAGATTATTCCTCTTCAAACAGTCTATCAAACTCGTCTTCCAGTAAGAGATAACGTAGGTAATAGACAACAAACTTGTAATTAAAAGCGCCTGGTGTTATGCATTCTATATATAAATACAGACATTAGCTTTTTCTTTCGTTCTGTATGAGCAGTCCCTCCATTGCTTACGCTCACATAGACTGATAGTACCCTCATTTTTCGTATTATAAATAGTCAATGACAAGTTGTTTTACTTTTAGATAGACATGAATAATGTTTAATCTTCTGTCTTTAATATGTCAAATGTAAGAAGATAATTTCAGATATACAACGGAGAGACATAAAAATATAAAGGTTTTTAACATTTTGTAAGCGATATAGCTCTACCTGATATACTTTTTGTGAGTAAGTTGTTTACATGTACTATAATGTAAATAATTTTCCAACGCCTAAACTCTTATTGATGTCCAATTGACTTCGAAAAGACGCCCAATTGGCTTGCAAAAGATGCCCTTTTGAGGTCTTACTAACGCCCTTTTGAGCCCCTATTAAGCACCTCTTGCCTTACTGTTTTGTAAGTTGTTGACTATCCGTTAGTTACAGCCACAGTGAAAGGTGGCATTTTTATGCTTATTTTTAGCAAAAACGTTCTTGCCTTTGTAAATATATTTCACACTCAGTGTTTGAATTGTGCGAATGTGCGAAAACATCTTCAATAATTTGGAATGATAAGATTTACCGCCCTAAGTTTAGAACGTTGACGTAATGTCACACAAAGAAAAGGAGAGTACAGAGAATTATTAAAACAAAGCAATGGAAGTCACGGAGGCACCGTTGGTGCATTGAGCGACGGAGATTGTTTGCCAGTTCTATTAGACACTTTCTGTTCAAAGTATTTACATCTAAAGTTATCAAGAAGCTGTACGCTACACCTCCATCGGTCTTTGTGCCGTCAGCACCTCCGTGACACTGCGTTACCTCCGTCGCCTCTGTGACTCCGTGTGCCATAATATATAAGAGCTTAGTTGATCAGTCCATTTTTTCAAGATCCTTACTTTACACTTACAGGCAAATACACATACCCTACGCAATATTCATTAAAATCGTCTTTATAATCAAATGAAAAGCAGATACTGTCATGCTTAAGTAAATTTTCAATCAGTTCCTTATTATTTTTTTTAAGTTCTTGCACACTCCCTATCTTGACTATTCCGCTCTTCTGTGGAAGTTTTATACTACTTTTTACAATTTTCTGGAATTCAGGTGTGAAACACTGATAGCGAATATAAACGAGAACCTTGCGCTGTTGCTTATCCATTTCTCTTAACCCCTCTATATCAGATGTCCGTACAATCTTTCCGTTCACATTGAAGAATAGTGCCCCATTAAAATCCCAAGCGTGTGGTGCACACGTATAATCGCTGGCACATAGGTATGTACTACTTGACAAAACTACTCTTTTAGAACTGGTCTTACTCATTAAAAAAGCTAAAGGGATATCCATATATTTGACAGTATCATTATCAAGTGCTAAAGATATTGGATTGTCTGACATTGTCTGTTCAATGGAGATGTAGTTTTGCTCTTTATTGGAACAAGACAATAAGATTACAAATGCAAGTAAAAAAAGATTCTTCATTGTGAAATGTTGTTTTACAAAACTTATACTATATTTATTCTCCTATAAAAATTAAAAAAATATCATTACCATCTTGAGGATGATTATCATAAATTACAACCGCTTTGTCATCAGAATCATGAACTCTTTGCTTAAAGACATGAATCTTTGTCTTTTTCAAATTTATATTTCTTGTTTCCTGCTTCCAAATAGATATCGAACCAATTATTATATTTACTTACTTGAATGATAAGTTTTTCCTGGTTGAGTAGGATTGTTGCCATAAACATCCATAAATGCTTTCTTCATTTCTTCTTCATCAAAATAAAAATGTCCCGTATAGAGCATATCATCTGCAATCCATTGGAACTCTATCTTGTTTGGTCTTGAAGGCTGTTCAAAATATCCAGGGTCATCATGATTCAGTATCTCACCATTGGCAAAATTAATAATAAAATTTCCTTTGCGTAACTCTGTTTGCTTATTTTCAAATTGTATATCAAATTGATAGTTAAAACGCTGCGCATAAATTCCCCAGATTTTGTCATACTCTGAGCCATGTTCGATAATGTAAGGTGTGTCATATCCATCGGAACAAAGACTATCAACAGTTTGATATGCATTATAAAAGTCTTCGCTGAATTCTTTAAGTGTCATGTGTATTTCTTCCCCCTTTAATGTATCGCAAATCAGCACCCTTCTTAAATTTCCTATCCCCAAGTATAGCCATAGGTGTCCTCCTGGAAGAATTGTTACATCAAACTCATTAAAATCCATATTACTTTCTCTCCAGTGGCTATAAAATCCTTCCCTAAAGGCTTTTAGGAGTTTGTTTTGTATTTGCTGGGAGAATTTAATATTTGCCCTATAAATCTTTTTATCTGCTATTGATATCCAAACCATGTCTATACCTTTGGGAATACTAACTTCACCGTGAGGCGGATTTACAGAAAAAGGTGTTGCGGTAACATTTCCAAGGCCTGCCATAGCTGTTTCATCAAAAACATCTACTGTTTCCTCTCCGTTATCCCCATAGAAAGCCTTTGCATATTTTAACTCTGAGCTATAATGGGTTGGCGATGAGATATAAAAATCCCAACTAAACTTTGTTTCATGTCATTCTTTCCGTTTGATAAGCCCTTGCATGACAGTGTTGTTATGCAAAAAGCCAAAATAAATAATACTGGATAAATTTTCTTCATATTCTTATTCTTTAGCTATATCCACATTGGTACTACTTTTAAGATATAAATTATCTTGTGATGTAATTGTGGTGACTCCATACGATTCGTAAGTTGAATCTTCACTTATTTTTGTTTTAATTGACTTCATAACACTTAAGTTCATATTACCATAAATATTGGTCGTTTGGTCACCACTAATAGACGATTTGGCATCTTCCATTATACTCAATACGGAACTTCCATTTATAGAAAGCGAAGAATCTTTCCCGATGTTGACAGATGATTGTTCTCCCACCTGCATAGTAAAGTTCTTGCCAACATTTACATTCATGTTCTCTGATGCATTGATGTTAACATTCTTTGTATTGACATTTACTTCTTCAGCAGAAGATATGGTGATGGTGCCATTTAATTCATCAATGAAGATTTTGTTGGCACGGGTTGTCTGTAGGAGGATGGTATGAGCAGTATCATCAAAGGTAACGGTCGAGCCGCTTCGGGTGGTAAGACTTTTCTTGTGGTTGGCAGCAAAGCCTCCGCTACCTGTAACTCCGTTAAACAAGCTACCCATAACGTATGGTCTTGTAGGGTCGCCATGACGGAAGCCGAGGAGGACTTGGTCGCCTACCTCTGGGATAAATACAAAACCACGGTTGCTCTTTACGTCACTACTACTACCGCCATCTGGGGTCATCACACGCACCCAACTTGTCTGCATACCATCCGTCTGCCAGTTCATACGTACACGAACACGGCCCTTACCCTCTGGGTCAGCATTGCTAAGCACGGTTGCCATCTGTGTCTCAGCCAATGGCATACGCACCTTTGGACTTGGCAGTGCCTTTATTGTTGCAGGGATAGCCTTAAAGCGGTTTTTGTAGTAGCTTCCTTGACTCACCTCATGTGTTATTTCGATAATGATAAAGTTACCCAAGCTTTCTTCTGATAAGTTTCCTACACGTTCCAAGAACGAGCTGTAGAGACTTACGACAGAACCTACACGCAGGGTTGGCACCTGACTCTCAGCTATGATATAATGTGTCTCAGCCGTCTCAGCCGCTTGCTTACGCCCCGTGTAGTTAACGAGTTCCGTCTCATTGCTGATACGTGGCAGCGCATGCTGTCTTGCAGGTTTTGAGAACATACCTAATGATGCACGGAAAGCCTCACCCGCAAGTTTGTCATGACCATATGCCAAGTCTGGCGTCATACGTTGCATCTCGCGGTCAGCACCAGAGTGATAAGAGAATACCTGCTCTGAGCGTGCGAGGGTCTGTAAACCATCAGAATAACAACTTTCAACAACTTTACAACAAGCCCGACACCTGTAAACCAACTCATACCGCTCTTTCTCATAACGTATTACCGTTGTATTGATAGGCCCACCAAATTACTCCTTTTCAAACCGTTCCTTGAACTCTTCCTTACTCATCATATAGGTGAGGTATAGTTCCACAGTTCTCTTGTAATAGGTAGGTCTACTGAATGCATATTTGTATTTCTTGTCATCATAAGCACTTCTTAATCGTTGTAAATCATAGTCATAGTCTAACACTGGGACTGGGTTGGCTTTAGAACCATATCGAGGAGAGTTTAGTTCGTACTTGTTTATCCGAGCTTTGATGGTCTTACGGTAGTCTATATCCTTTACAACTATCTCGCCTTGCCTAACTGTCTCCCGACTCTCTGGCTCAATGACGAAAACACAGAAGTGTTTCTTATAAATAACGTGAATTCGTTGAACTCACGTTAAATATGACGTAATGAACATTTAGCAAGCGAGAATGTCGCAACCAAATGTTTATTACACCACAATATCTTTTATTCTTCTAAATATTCCTGTACACTATCAAACATGTCTGAGTCTAATCTCATATCGTCACGGTAATTTATGATAAAATTAATGTTGGTTTTGAACAATGAGTTGTTTACTGAATAGAGATAATTTTTCAGGGCAATTAGTTCTTTAATTAACCAGTCATGCTTATGCATCATCCAGTAGCAGAGTATTGTGCATTCTTGTTCTGAACACTCATTAGAAGATTTTTGTTCCACCCACTATTTTTTTATATGAAGACAATTTTTTTCTTTATTCCTTTTTCTAATTCACATCCTTTACATTTTTTTATTTTTTTCTTTGCAACTGTCAATTGTTTAACATTTAGATAAAGTTCTATATTAATATTTTTCTGTAATTGGTTTATGTCCTAAGTCTAATTTTTTTCAGGAGAATAATATGTGTTAAGTACAATTTTATCTGTTACTAGATGTGATATCCAATGAAACTTTGATGTGGTAGATAGATTTTTTTAAATTTTGCCTTAGTAAATGGTAGTTAACTCTATCATTTGCCACATCAAGTAAGTCAGCTAGTCTGATGAGAATCATTAAATACTTTAGACTAATGACATCATCTTTTGCTCTTGATTTGAGACCATAGACATCCATAACATCATATCCGTGACTTTCTGAAACTTTAGCTACAAAAGAGAGTAATGTTGGTTCAAGATAGTTAAGTAGAGAAGTCGAGCGGTCACGTATAAACTTTGCACTATCATTGGCATGATTTTCCCTAACTAAAGTTTCGAAATATCCATATACCTTATTGAAAATTGATATTAAAAAAATACCAGCATCTTTATAACGTGAGTTCTTTTTATCAGCGCTGTCTATCTTCTCAAACTTATCGACTTCTTTCTGCATCATCTCCATTAGGTCTGTAATTAAAATAAAGTTCTTTTCACTTTCAGAACTTAATTTACCTAAATCTGGATGTATGACCATACTAATATCATGCAAATAACATGCTAAAAAAAGAATGTAGTAATCAATTTTTTTAGTAAAAAAAGTCAATTCTATTTGTTAGTTCTATTGTTTTCCTTATTAAGGTTACGGCATGCTCTTCATTATGTAGGGTATATGAATTTAAGAACTTGGAGCCATTATACCACAACCCTTTAGTTAGTCGATGGGTTACAATCAGTGAATCTATCCATATTGGATTTCTCACATTTTTGTATGAAGATATTTAGTACTTGAAGTATCCCAATATCAATTCCCATCTGATTAGAAACATCTTTCTCATCAATATGGTCAACAAACTGTTTAAACTGATCTAAATCAAAAATTTTTTTATTTCTAAGATAGGCTAGTATTCGTAGCTCTACATATTTAAATCGTCTAGCATTTGTTTTTTTACAAAAGTTAACGAGTCTGATGGAGTGACATCTATAATTTCAGAGAAGAATACATTAAGTATTTTTGCGTTTGTATTCTGTAGAAGATTTCATCACAAATGTTGTAAAAATTCTTACGATCAAACCCATGTTCCTGCATTTCAAATATGTTGTACTCAGATTTTTCACACATTGACAGTATGTTACGTAATTCTTTCAGTTGACAATCTGATTTAACACATTTGAAGGCACTAAAATTTTCTCTAGCCCAACAGGTTAAAGAAGTATAAGGATTTTTGATGTATAGACTTTATTTTTATAAGAAGCCTCTACATCCTTAGAATAGTATAAAAAAATCTTTTATCATCTACACTTACCTTGCAATTTTTTTAAGTATATTTTTTTCAAACTCTATTATTTTTCTTATAAAATTCTTCTGCAGCTTTCTTTATAAGATTTTTGAATAATTAGACGATACTCCGCCTGAAATATGTCTGCTTCGTATTGTTCAAAAGAATTCTTTAGGTTTATTCGACTTATCTAAAAAAACGTTCCTGAAAAATCATCTGTATTAAGTTGATTTTTGTTCTCTAATTTTTAATAGACGATTACGATATAAAAAAACTTCTTAAATCGTTTTTAATAGTTTTTATTTTTAGAAGCTATTGAATCTTCGCTATTATTATTTATAGGAGAATTCTGTTTTTGTGTTAACTTTTTCAATCTCATAAGAAATCACTAGGTCAAGAGCCTCCAGCTTCTTTAGTGAAACATTGTCGTCTATCTCATCCAAATTATATGAGAGGTTTGAATTCATATATGTTTCTCTAGTTACATTTGCTATAGGACCATACTGGTTCTCTGCATCATCAATATGCGTAAATGTACTCTTCCCTTCTTCATGGAAAAACAATCTTATAATCCATTATTTTTTTGGATGTCTAAATAGCTCTCGTCAATATAAGTACTTATAGTACTAGGAGCATTTTCTACTTCTTGACATTTAACCTCCAACGTTTCATTGACATATTGTATTTTTTTCTTTAAAAATCATTGCTGTTTAGTTTAGATTTGATGTATATAACCGAATCATCTACATAAAAAAATAAGCATCTCCTCTAAAAAGCTTTATCGTGCATTAATATTTTTTTCACCTCTATCATACAAAGATTACCAAAAAAATATGATTGAGGTAATCCTTGCGGTATTCCACAATTCACGTGTTTTTTTATACCTGACAAATCTGTACCTGGAGGGAAGTAATAATCCTTCCATGGCTCAATATTCTCCTTTGAAATGTTAAAATACAATAACTTAACTACCGCTTTACTTAAAGTTTCCTTGTCATCTTCATAGGTCTTAGATAATTTATTTAAAATGTAATCATATAACAATTTGGGGAAATTGATGGAAAGAAATTTTTTTAATATCTAAACTTACTTCCGTCAAGTAATTATGATTCCGTTGGTAGTCTCTACAGTGCTCTATCACTTCATCAGTATATTCCTTGTATTTTTGCTTGCCACTTATAAAAATAAATATTGAACATCAGTGCATGGGATATTCCCATAAAAAAATTGTGAGGTAATAACTTAGATAAGTCAGAGAGTTTTTCTAACTCCCGTATCTAAATCATCGTCAAACATTAAACAGTTCATAATACTTACCATACAAATAAGATCAATAAGTCTAGCTGTATGTATGGGACGGAAGTGTAATTCGTCATTATCATAGTTCTTTAACTTGAAATAGACTGTTATATTAAATAAGTTTTTTTCTTATCTTTCAACACTTCCTTCAACCTTTTCTGGCAACACTTAATAACTTTTGCTATTAGTTCTAAATTATATTTATCTGTGAGTGCATAGAATAGTTTAAGATCATTTTTCTGCAATATATTTTTTTATCGATATCATACACGGGCTCTGATGTATTCAAAAGTCCTTTTTTTCAAATACATATGATTCCATACAAAATATGGAATTGAAAATATTGCGTTCATCTAATATTTTTATTCAATAATTTCATAGTTCTTATTTTTTTATTCTGAAAAGGAACCCTTTTGTTAAAAAAATTGTTTTTTATAATTTTTTTGGGTATCTGTTGTATCTTGTCTGTTAGCAACTTTAAGCACATTATCTTTGATCTTTACACAAATGATATACTTATTTTTGTATCGTGACTAGTTTTTGAAAAATTTTTCCCAAAGAAAACGAGTTTTTACATAAGGCTCTTGACTAATAAACTCTACATCCAATATATCATGAAATATTGCATGAAAAATTTTTCTTCTATCGGTATTTCTTTTTCTCAGCATGTTTATATCTACCAATATGTTACTAAAAAAACGGATGGAATTAACTAAAAAAATCTTTATAGCTGTCTTTGTACCACCTCATGTAACTCCACAAATGGTCAAAATGCTTTCTTTGAGAAACAAAGAATATATAACCTGATAGCATATCGTTATGATTTAGATTTAATTCTATTTCTCTATTCAGTATCTCAATTTCTTCTGGATTATTTATTTTTGTATAAATTCCCTAAGTTTAAAAAGTAGTTTAATTACAATTAATTTCTCACCATACTCACGTTTATATTTTTTTCGCTAATATCAAAATTATTAGCACACTCTGATAATATGTCCTCAAACAGTGTATCAAAGGAGTACTCTTTAATTTTTTTAGATGTCATTTTACAATTATTTTGCTTATGTTTTTTATATGATATTCGCTATAGTCTTTACACCCTTCAGGTAATTCCTCTTTTTGTACTATTGAATAATGATTGATAAAAAAACTTACTAATGACCTAAAAGCCTTTTGTCCCGCATCGTCTTTATCTGGGAACATATGTAAGTTGTAGTCTTTTAACAGGAATAAATCTGCTGTAGGTAGTATTGTTGCACTAGGTATTGCGACAGCGTTTAAGCCATCCGACAATAAGGCTAGACAGTCAGTAATTCCTTCACTCAAATATAGTGTTTCTCCTTTTTTTAGATTGTTTAAAATGGATAAATTATATAATCTTGTTGTTTGTGATGATGTAAACTGGAAACGTGGTGCTTTTTGATTGGTTCCTAAATATCTAGACTGTACACCTATTAGATTACCATTCTGATCATAGTATGGAACTAGTAAACAGGGAGTGTAAAAACAAAAAGTAAAGGTTATTGTTATATTTCCGAATAATCTCTGCCTCCAAACATCTTTTTTCTCCGAACTTCTTGATGAGAGTTTTTATAATTAGATTAGAATTAACAATCGATCCTATCTGCTGCTTTAAGACTATAGCTTCACTTAAATGTCTTTCTTTAAATAGAAAAACTTTTGCAGGGTCTAGTAGACTTGCATTATTAATTAAATACTTGAAAAATCTCCTCATCAAAAAAATATTTTTGAGTTTCTTTTCTTTTAGGTAAAGATACTTTGATAGGGCTTCTTTTAAAAAGTGTTCCTATCAAGTCTTTTTTTGAGGGTACCATATATCAAAATTTTCACTAAGCCAAAGACATGCCTCTTGAAAACTGCATTTTTCTTTCTCTCGTACAAGTTTAATTGGATTCCCACCAACGTTGCATACCCAACATTTATATATTTTTTTGATATGGAGAATGAGATACTTGGATTATGGTCCTCATGATTAAAACAAAGTGCCTTATGCTTTTTTTAACCTCTATTCCAAGTTTATCGGCAACTTCTTCAATCGGAAGACTATTTAAGCGAATGATAATATCTTGAGGAATATTCATGTTATTTCTATATTATTAAATAAAAGTCTACGAATGCAAAGATAGTTATTTTTTTATTATTATCTCATCTTTTGTGATGTAAATATAGGTAATTTATTTAATTTGATATATTATTCAAAAAAAGCTATAATACTTTGTAGTAAAGCGAAATTACATTGATTTAAAGAGAATTGTTAAATAATAAATTAGTACGATATGTGTAAAATATTTTTTCTGTGTGGTGATGTTTGGACTAATAAATGTTAATATCCTGTATTATAGTTTCTCCACTTTATATCAGATGTGTAATTTGCGGCAGTCCTTATGAGTTTATAAAACAAATCATACTTCGGCAGCTTACTGTCCCGGAAGAATCGACGATTGAACTTCCAACAATACTCGTTGAGATAGAGTTGGAGAGATCTTTGATCCACTTCCTTATGAATAGCCTCTATTGCACTACGACATTCTCCTGTTACTATATGTACCCACGGCAGAACCTTAGTCACCACCTCATGCACCTCCCCTTCCGTTTCCCTATAAGATTCATGACAGAACAACTCTCTCAGTCTAATAAGATTTGTTCCTCCGTCAGTAACAACTTTAGCAGTGGGACTCACAGCCTTTTTCTGCATATGGTTTTTATGGAGGCATATTTACTATCGGGCATAGCGAACATCTTGATATAACGTACAACCTTCTTGACTTTCTGTGTAGAAGACCTCCTGAGAAGTTTTGATGCTTTGTTTACGTACTTGTTTTCAGTTATATTTGTAAGATACTCGCGCAATATTTCATCCACAGGCTTACTATCTGCAATTACCAATACAGGCGTTTGTACCATTTTGGTCTCTTTCTCAATATCTTCGGATTCAGGATTTGTTATAACAGAGGTTTGAAAGTAAGATACATCCAGTTCTACCTGTGCTGATAAGCTATATTGTGCTTCTCTTTTACCCATGATATCACGGTACTTCATCATCATCAGCCATACGGAAGGGTAATCTTTTCGTTCTAATTGATATTGAATCTCTTTTGCAGAAAGGACTTGCTTGAATGAAGTCATCATGTGAGCTGTAAAGAACCAATCATATAAGGGTATGTGACTTCTTTCCATAACAGTACCCTTTGTTAGGGGAGTACGATAACCACAAGTCTTACATTGAAATGCTTTTCTACCATCTAACCATTTATGCTCAGTATAGCCACATTTAGGACAGGTAATTCCTACTTCTTCTCGAATCTGACGAAAATAGTCTATACAGCTTTCTTCGTCAGGAAATATTTGAAAGAAATCTTTAAGTAACATTAAGTTCATCGTTTCTTGCAAAATTAATTGAATTACAGATGTTTATAAAGAAAGATTTTTTTAAATTAACATTCTTTAGTCCTAATATTACCACACAGAAAATATTTTGATTATATAATACTTAAGTTATTGCCAACCTTCTTTACGGAGTATTAGAAGCTAAGTTTCCAATAAAAGATATACTATATCCCTCATTGCTCCAAACTATCTATTTATTTATTCTTTAAGCGTATAGGAAATTCCGTTCTTCAAAGAATATTGCAAGAGTCCTTTGTCTTTACTCCATATTACTTGTTTAAGACCGATAACAGGTTGGTCGCCTTTATTCCTATCCATTTGCTTAATATCTACAGAAATACAATCCTTGTATTTGTGCTTCTTTATTTCTAAAGTTTTAGGATTCATAGAGGCAGATATCCAACTCCATTCGCAAAAGTTGCAACTGCTTTTTAGAGGACCACTTTCGTCATCTCTTTTTACCTCAAAACTTATAAAGAAAGTGTCGGTAGAATGTAACAAAGTCATATCAACACTTGCAATACCATCATATTCATGTCCCACCTCTATCCAATTATGTCCCTCGGGATCAAATGGAAAAGTATTTTTAGGATTCCATATTTGAATATCTTTTACTATCAAGGTATCTGTATCGTCAGTATTTGAAACATAATAGATACTATCATTTATCTTGTAATGAGTTATCCAACCCAAGTCTTCATTTGTTAGTTTTACTTTATGGACATAAGGTATTATACAACTAACTAACGAGAAGATAATTATTAAGTATACTATTTTCTTCATATTTTCTCACTATAATAACGATGATAAAAGTTATCTATATCTTAATTTTTTTATCTTTTTTTATTATATGTTTGAATCAAAATCATTACCGTAAAGAGACCAATTTAATAATGCTTTTATATAATAATCGAAGTCTGCTTTTGTTTTTTTAGGGGCTATCTCACGCATTATAACCCCATACATTCCACTTGGTATTGGTGATTTCCAATAATCTAATCCCTTTCTCTTCAAGAAATTAACAACTTTCATTTTCTCTTTGTATGCCTTTGAACCAATTGGGTATACGCATTTGCGTAGTTTATATAGAATATCTACTTCAAAAGTAGGGTAATCAGGCTTATCTATGTCTATTTCTGTAAACTTTCTGCGATAGTCTGCTCCTTTTTGTAGAAGATATAACATAATATCCATCCTATCATGAATCATACAATTTTCTATTGCACAATTTTCAGTAGATGTTGCATAATTAATGTTTGCCCCTGCATCAACTAATAATTTAACCTTCTCAAAGGAGGAAAACACAGCAGCACTTAAAGCAAAATCTCTCATTGGTACAATATCTCCCAAACCATCCTCCTTAACTCCACAAGCTGTTGAATTTGGGTCTCCTCCATATTTCAGTAATAAAGCAAGTATTTTACTTGAGGGTCCAGTAAAGCGACAAGCTAATAAGACGGCACTTTGTCCAAAGTATTTAGTGGAGTCATTATGTGCATTAGGATTAGCTCCTAACTCTAATAATTTCTCAACGGATTCTATTTTATTAGTACGTGTTGCTAACATCAAAAGAGTCTGCTTGTACTTAGGATCTCGGTAATCTACAGGAATATGCATCTGTAAAACTTGTTTCGAAATCTCTGTAGTATCTTCATCCTCAACAGCCTTTGCTAAAGACCATGCTGGCGTATGTTTATACAACCTAAAATCATCTCCTAACATATCTCTTACGTTAGGCTCTGTACACGAAAAACAAACGAATAACACTAAGAATAAAAAGTACTTCATACTCATAATAATCTTATTCTTTATATCTTAAAATCCTTCCTATAAGTAAAATGAAAAAGCTTAAAATCCATATGTAGTATCCAATCTGCAATGAAACAATATCACTATGTTTTTCCAGCTTCGTTAATAACAATATAGGGGCATCCGTGGAATAAGCATCCTAAAATGAGACTGCCTGTTAATAATATTATCCCGATACACTTTCTCTTTATAAATAAAGATATCAAGAAAAAGAATATTCGCATACCATGATATATAATAAACAGTTAGTTCGCTATTTATAAATACTCCAGCCCATCCCAAGAATAAAGCCGTGTATCCCATGTAATCAAAGGAACTATCTCTTACAGAGAAGCATGGTAGAAAGCAGCTAATTATAAATGTAATTAGACCTATAAAGGTTATAATTCTCATGTTCATTTATATCCCTTTCTATTTAATTTGTTATAAGTCAATCTGTAAAGTATGTTTTGAAAGAACTAACTTACTTATAAGTTATACGTGCGCTATCTACATAATATACATCAGGAAAAGGTTCCTTTAGCAAAAATCGTACTACGATATGATTGATAACCGAGTCCCCGTAAATCTGATATAGGCTATCTGATTCATGAGATGTTGGGATTTTTATCTTACCTCCTTTACATTCTATTCTAAATCCACTACTGGACGACCTCCCTCCAGAACCCGTTGGAATATAATACAATACTGGAAGTTGTTTGGTCATATAACCTTTCAAACTTCTGCTTTTCAAATCGCATATAATGTAAAAGATTAACCAAACTACAAAAAACGCACAGCCTACAACATAAGAGTAGTAATGCAGTTTATTCTTTATTTTAAGTATTATATAAGAAAACAGAAAAATCAAAATGTTTAATGATATCACATAGAAATACGTATCTATAATGACATTCGATCCCATATAGAGTAGTATCAACAGCCCCGCTAAGGCCAAGAAACACCAAGTAGCTTCTTCCTTTAATATTTTCTTTAGATTCATTGTCTCATCGAATATTTATAAATTACACTTCCTTTCATACTTCAGCAGTGATGAGTTTATGCATTTATCTTTTCACTGTCTTATAATGCAACCATTTTCATCATAAACGATAGTCCTACTATGTTTGATATCTTTATGGTTGTATTTTATAGAATCTAAGAAACCGGTCTTTTTATTAAAGTAAAATACTTTCCCTTTTAGAGATAACTTTTGATTTCTAAACGAACTTCGTGTACAAACTTGCTGCAGCCTATTGTCTGGCGTGAAATACAAAATATTAGAATCAACTCGAATCACAATCTGGTTAGTGTTTCTATAGTACTCAAATTGATGGATGCTATCAACATATACGCACTTAAAATCATCCGAATACTTATTCCTGCAACTACAGAAACAGACAGTACATGCAGTTAGTATAATGACAAATATCTTATCTTTTATCATAACCTTTTTTTGAATAAACCAACTCATTGTTTTTGTAAAAATCGACATGATTAATAATGTTCTCGCAATGGTAAAATACGGCTACTCCATCTAATCCATTTTTGGTGGTGTAGAAATGACTAATTTCATCTTTGTCTCTTTTGTCTAAGAAGTAATAGTGTCGAATGTGTCCATCTTTTAAAGACTTGTTTTTTATCCCCATTATATGACCATTGGGTGAAAAAGTAATTTGCACATCTCCTACTGTGAGTACGCTCCCCATATGATATTTTTGTATTTGATACTCTATATGCTGAATACTGTCAACATATCTATCTGAAGGAAGATTTTTTCCTTTATTGCATTGGCAGGAAATTTGTATTAATACAATTAAAAGAATGATATATTTTTTTCATATCAATAATCTTTACAAGCAACGTTGTAAGTGTAACGCCTCGTCTTACCATTATCAGAAACTACCATCAGTCGGTTGTCCTCGTCCCAGTACATCTCACGAATAGTATTACGTTGAATCGTTCGTTACCAGCATTGGTCATTTCATTTTAATAGACATAGTAGTGGAATTTTCATTATGAAGTGTCCATTTATTTTTCTTTTCGTCAAATGTATATTGGACTTCTGAAATAATTTTTCTTTCTTATACCAGATTTGTATGAACAATGCAACCTGACGATTATATTCCCTTTTTTTATAAATAAAATAGGCCAACCGATAATGTAATAATTCTTTTTTTGATGTATTTTTTTATATTCAGAACTTTCAATGACATTCTCTTGTTGGTTTTTGAAAAACCAACTTGGAAAAATATTCCTTATTTATATATATTAAATGCCGAGGGACTCCCTGATCTTTCCAAATAGCCAATCGCTCTATTAACGGCCTTATCATAAATACTGTCAAAGTCTATAAGTTTTCCTTGCTTCTTAGCATTTTCAGGCTTGTAATATAAGTCTTTCTGAGAAATTTTTATTGCCTTAAAAGCTTTATTATCCACATTAAAGAGTGATGTATATCCGTCTGTAAAAGCCCACATTTTATCTTGTCTGCAAAAGATCTGCCCTATCTCTATTAGCAGTGTATCCCTGCCTATCATTTGTAAAAGCGGATATCCGACAAGATTCTTTCCTATTATAAGTTTACCGTTCTTAAGGTGTAAATTATTCCAGCCCTTTATTCTTTGAACATTAAAACCATATGGATTATAATTATTGACGAGATAGAAATCTTTTCTGTCAAATTTATCTTTCCACCTGTCAGGTACTGTTCTTAAGAAATTATAGTATGAGATTTCCAATGCTTTGTTTAGAGAAGCATTCTGCCCTTTTACATTTATACAAAATAAAATCAATACAATACAGAGCTGAATAAAAATGAGTTTCTTTTTCATTTCTTGAATGGTTATTATTGTTCTATAACGAGAATCGCCTTCATGCCTCTTCTTGTTACTCTTAGAAGGCAATACCCTATGATGCTCCATTGATAAAGACACCCTCCATCGTACCATAACACTTCATGATGCACTGACCACCTGTGTTATAGATGTAGCAGCTTGTCTTGCTGTTGCCAAATATAGACATGTGCCTTTTTCTCTATCTGTGTGTTTATTTTTATATTAGCTTTAGATACCATTGATTAGATTTTACAACTATTATATCCTTTTTATGTGAAAACGCCAATATGGCTATCCGAAAACGATAAAAATTGACACTCCACAAACTGCTTTTTCCAAAGTAAATAATTAATGGATCTCTTTGATTGGTAAATGTTATTCTTATATATAGTCCCAAAAATGGTGTTGAACAAAAAAATATGTGCGATATCTCCTCCCATGAAATCTTCATATTTCTTTCCTTTTCTGTAATTAGTAAGCCCAACTCATTTATGACTATTTTTCTTTTGCGAGTTTTTACTAATCCATAAACAAGAATGATGATTATAAATGCTGAAATCAAAAAAATATTATTTTCATATTGCTTTTGATCATTATTCATAATATCATCTACTGATAATGCGAATGGTATTAACATTATCAATAACAATAAAAAAAGAATGTAGGATATGTATGTATATTAAATTCTTTTGCCATTAGAAGTAAACCTTTTTATAAATTGAATAACCATAAGAAACCTTGAAGGTGTCATCTTACCATTATCAGAGGGGTACCATGAGTCGGTTTTTATTTTTTTAAATTCATAAGGTCACATTTTTGTATTATATAAGTCCTACTTAAGAAATATCTTCTATTTTAACATTGCAATTATAAAACAATAAATCTACATATTGACCATCTAATGTATTCACCGTTAAAAAAACAATTTTTTTATCTGCAATATGCATATTTAAAATCATGCTTATAATTCCAATATGATCTTCTAAATCTTTATATTGGTTATCCACAGATAATTTACTTTTTGCATACTCCCATTTCTCAATAATAAGTTGGCATTCCTTCTCTACAAACCTTCCATTATCATAATAAGCCGCAAAATAAACTACAATTTTATGACCATCAATATCATAATAAAATCCAGTTGTAATCTCATCATCAAATGAGAATAATAAGTTCTTTTTCCATATAAAATTTATTTTATTAATGGTTTGTTTATAGACGGTCTACTTTTTTAAGAATACAATATTGATAGTATCAGACACATGTAAACGTGATGTTTCTGACACAAAAACCGATATAAAGCTTGATTTTTCATATAAGAATCTATAGCGCAGCACTGGATTGGAAGTCTTTCCTGTTAATCTCTCTTCAATAATAGCCTTTGTGTGAATTGTTTCACCATACTTTAATAAAACATCTGTAACTAATGAAAAGTAAAGAGCATAAGATATGCCGCCTACTATTATAAAAACAGCTAAAATACTCTTTATTTTCATTTTAAACGTTGGTTAATGCTTTTTTGAACTTTCTGTAAGAGACGGTATCGGAATTCAGTGGTGAGAATAGGAATAATGTGTGGGTAGGAAATGTATGTTAGGCTGGGACATTATTCCCCTCCTTTGCCGCTCATCACAGCATTGAGGAGAAGTTTTCCTACACCACAACCCGACATCCACTGTGAGGCCTTGTGCCTGCAGACGTTCTTTGTTATGTGTTATGTTGTGGCTATACTTTCAGGATTAGTCTCTTTTTGGAAGAACAGACAAATCGAGCATAGCAATTTCAAAGGCAAATATACAACTTTATTTTGTAAAAGGGTCTTAAAAGCATTGGAAAAGGAGAAAGGATGGAGGGCATTGTGCGTGTAAACGTAACCAAGAGGGAATCATTTAAGCCAAATCGGTTATTAGACTACAATATGTACATTCTTACGATAGTATGGTATTGTTTCCTAACATCTTTTTTTATCGACATCTTGTCTGTCTTTGTAACTTGACGTAGCCCGCTATGCCTGCGTTCCAAAGCCAAACAATCTGCTCGATAATAAAACAAAATATGTTTAGGCTCTAATGACCGAATTGGGTTAAAACCACTAATTTAGTTTTATTTTTAGTTGCTGTCACTTTTAACACTTCGCGTAATGGGTTTATAGATAGTAGGTTAATGTCAAAAGTGAAGTGACAGAAATGACAGCAAAATCGAAAACAGTATGCAATCGGCATTTGTCCTTGAATGGAAAAGTGGGAACTAATATTTATGAGATATAGCTATTAATGGTAAAACTATCCAACGCTGTACCTTGTAAACTTATTTGCCTCCCAATTACTGAGCTTCGTATAGACCGTGTGACCCTCCTTGTCGTAACCTATCCTGTCAACAATAACGCTCTGACGTCCCTGTTTATTGCTCGTCAGACGCTCAACCTGTCCAGCAGCATTGTAGTGATAGGTAACCACTTCACCATCAGGATAAGTCATCGTCTGCACCCAGTTCCAGCTATCATACGTTATGCTAAATTATATACATTTGTAACAAATTACAGAAGTGTTTTATCTATAAATGAAAAATACCATACAAAAGCAATCCAATACCAGCTACATACCCTTGAAGAGATGATATATAAGCATTTGTTATCTTCGAAACTGGGTGTTTTTTATTATCATAATAGGTAAAGAATATACATAATACTCCAATACAAATAGAACAATAGCCATCGTATTTTTTTGCACAAAAAAATATTAAGTATACCTAATATTGCACCTATTAAAGCTCCGAATAAGCACAAGTATTTAGCGGTTACTCTATTATCTTTTTTTGAAATAAAAGAAAACTAAGGTACTACTAAAAAGTAATGAAAATCCCCATGCTAAATGTATCATTTTTCAATGTCCTTTACTTGATTATTTTATTTCTGCTTTCTTAATTTATTCTCTTTTTTTCGATGAATTTATCTGTTAGCCGTTCTACACCAGATAGTTTCAAATTTACTCCTTGTCTTACATCCATCTTACCAGCACAGCATCATTGTGGCATACACCATAATCCTACCACCCATTCCGTGATTACCTTATTTCTATATCATCTATCGTTATAAGCGGTTTATGTGTTTTTTTTGACAAGACTTTGTCTGCTCGAGAAAAATGTGCAATTGAGCCGATAAGTTTCTTTTTTCATAACAACTTCTCCATCTATTTCATCATTTCGATAAATTGAAATTGTTTTATCGGGATTTAGTTTATACCACATTACCTTTTCACCAGTAACATCTTCACTGATTCTAAGTTTTGCAATTATTCTATTGTCTTTTTTTGAATATGATGCAAGATAAATATTAAGCGTGTATCCATCCGTTTGACCATATAAAAAGTAGCCAATAGGATTTAAAATCAACCTTCCCTATTGCGTAATATGAGAACTCATATCCAGTTGAAAGATTGATTAAACAATCATTTTTTGTTTCACATAAATACAAAGAAACTAAATAGTCAGATATCTGTTTACATTTAAACACATCATATTCATTGGGAAGTAGTATGTGCTTCTTCACTGCATATAAGTCAACAAAACCATCTCGTCTTTGCCCTAACGCATGTTGCGATAAAGAACATAATAACGCTATAACTACAACCAACAATTTAATTATTCTGTTTCTCATTCCATTTCTTCTTATTATTGAAACATACTTAATGTTCTATTCTAAGTTCCCTACCCATTCAAAAAATGTAGCACTCTCGGGAATATCAATGTTTTCTTTCCAGTAGATAATATGGAGAGTGGCGCACCCAAGGCTGGTACCTGGTGTTGTGTTAGGATGCGAAGTCTGAGTCCATTGTCAAAAGAGCTCTTAATTCTTCATGTTCCGATTACTACTGTCCCGTTAAAGAGTACTAATAGCTCTTTGAATTAATTGAAATACAGTCTTTTGCAAGAGAGAACTCGATTGTCCTCTCTTTCCGGGGTTATTTGATTAATATTTAACTGGTCCCGATATTAACGGGATACTAATGTGTTCCGATTCATAAGTCGTAAATGCAAACCAATTACGAATAGCTTTTATATTATATGAATGGTCATAATAAATCGTTAAGACCAATACAGGGTGTATAATAATATGATATATAGATGTAGAAAACAGATCGGATTTTTCTTTTTTTATCAGAATTCGATGCTCTCCATAATAAGTGTTTCCTGAATATACAGTATCCAGCATCTCTGTTGTGGACATCAGTAATTCTTTGTGTCCACCATAGTCGGAAGTAAAAAAATTCACTGCCCTCTTTATAAAAATTTAATTACTTCTCGAGACTCTTCTTCTCTTTCTTCGATAATTGTTGTTGTGTCATTATTCTCACATATTTTATAAGATTTGACATTATCTACAGGGAGTAAAACATGTTGTGATTTAGAGTTACATGATCCCCATACGCCAAGCCCTATAATCAACACACAATAATTAATAATTCTTTTTGTATTCCTTAAAGTCATGATCAAATGTTTTTTAAAATTACTATTTTGTTCAATTAACTCGGATTTAGTTGCTCTATACAACTTAGTTCCCTGCAAATTAGGGTACTTTTGTATTAAATCATGATGTTCTTTGTCAGTCGATGTGCTATAATCATAAACTGTTTGCTTAAACTCAGTAAATGCAGGGAAGAAGACATCTGACTTTCTCTACGCCTGCAACTCATATTTATCTCCTAATATTTGCATTTCTTCATGATGCGTTCGCCAGCAGCATTGTAAGTGTAACGACTCGTCTTGCCATTATCAGAGAGTACCATCAGGCGGTTGTCTTCATTCTATATTGAATCTCTAATAATAAACATTGCGAATAAGTTCACCTTGATTGTTAAAATACTTCCATGTGCCACATTTTTCACCTTCTGAGTATTGCTCTATATGTTCTACTAAGCCATTATCATAATAGTAGATAGTTGGGCCATCCAACTTGTTGTTCGTATAAGTAACACATTTTTCTATATGCTGTGAAATCTCATTAAAATGGTATCTCTTTCCGTCGTTTACCCAATCATCTTTCTTTATTTTTATATGTGTATCAATAGAATGCATTGTCCCATCATTGTATAAATATATAACTGTACTATCTGTCTTTATAGTGGGGCTAATCGCTATTGAAGGTTTCATATAATAGAAGTGTTTGTTGGCATCAATAATTTCCCATGTACGATCATTCCCAGAACTGGTTCGTTTGGGGATATGTTTTTCTTTACAACCACAGAGGAAAACAATGATAATTAGGCACAGACATTTTATTGTTTTAATTTCTTTTCTTTCCATATCTCACATAGATTGACATGATCAAATATTTTTTTTAAATTACTATTTTGTTCAATTAACTCGGATTTAGTTGCTCTATACAACTTAGTTCCCTGCAAATTAGGGTACTTTTGTATTAAATCATGATGTTCTTTCTCAGCCGATATGCTATAATCATAAACTGTTTGCTTAAACTCAGTAAATGCAGGGAAGAAGACATCTGACTTTCTCTACACCTGCAACTCATATTTATCTCCTAATATTTGCATTTCTTCATGATGCGTTCGCCAGCAGTGTTGGATGTATAACAGCTCGCCTTACCGTTTGCGTAGACAAGGCGGTTTAGTTCATCATATTCATACGTATGCAAACTCCTTCTTAGCGATAGACTTTTTCAACTATGCCGTGAGTTTACTCAGGAGGTTGCTCACCGCATTGTAGGTCATCATTTATTTTTCATTCTTAGGTTCTTCTCAATCACGAATCCTTTTGATAAATTTTAGGCAGCACAAATATAAACAAACTATCGTAAATAAAAAAATAATATCCCATAAAAAAGGCTCTATGAGTAATTTATTGTATGGAAAAAGTAGAGTCATACTTTGCACTCGTTAAATGGATAAAAATAAAAGGGAAGCCAATATCTATTTTTCCCATCAGTAGAAAAAAAGAAATTATATTGAAAAAAACAATGATAGAATATTTATCAAAGTATATAGGACAATTATCGATACAACCTGCCTCATAATTTCTTATCTGTTTACTTTATTACTACTATTTTTTGAGAATTATGCTAATCTACTCTGGATTAATATCAGTTCTCCATTGCAGTCTGACCGCCTGCTGTAAGGCTTATCACCTGCAGACGTTCACGCTGCTCGTCATATGTATAGGTAGTCTCGGTGCCATTACCAAGCTTCGTATAGGTCGTATGACCGTCTTTTGCCGTAACCTATTCTGTCAACAATAACGCTTTGACGTCCCTGTTTATTGCTGCTCAAAAGTGTTTTCATGTGGAGATTGTTGTGGATAGTGCCAAGGAATCAATAGAAAGGAAAACCTACCATGCCAACTATCGGGCAGCCAATCTATAACATTGTTCGTAACTTAATGAGTTGATACCTTGAAAAAAGTAGGTTGTTGGGCGTGTATTGGTTTGCGAAAAATACTTACATATTTTTGAATAAGAACCTTAAAATAAAGGATAAAAATAAGTATATCAAGAGGGTTTGTAACTGTCAGTAAGTCAGTTTGTTATAATGAAGCGTTTTGAAAGGTGCTTAATTGGACTTCAAAAGGGCGTTAGTAAGGGTCTTAAAGGGCACCTATTGGAAGTTAATTAGGCGTCTTTAAGAAGCCTAAAGAGCATGTATTGATAATTAAGCGTTTGAAACAATTTTACAAATATAGGTGGGTTGTGTAAAAAGAGGTCGCTTCCTAAGATAGAATAACAGGCTAAAGTTCTTATCTAATAAGGCACACGGAGACATAGAGAGACAGAGGTAAACGTAATATCATGGGTTCTTCTGGATTTTGGAGTGATAAGGTTTGCTATTTAAGGTTAGGTTTCTGAAGAAATGTCACACGGAGACACGGAGAGGACGGAGGATTATTAAAACAAAGCAATGGAAGTCACGGAGGCACCGTCGGGCATAGAGCGACGGAGCTTGTTAGCCAATTCTATTAGCAATTTATATACAAAGCGTTTATCCCAGAATAGTTATCAAGAATCTGTATGCTACACCTCCGTCGCTCTTTGTGCCGTCGGCACCTCCGTGCCATTGCGTTACCTCCGTCCTCTCCGTGACTCTGTGTGCCTTATAATATAAGACTTTTAGTTTATCACTCCATATTTCGGAAGAACCATATCATGGAGGTATCAACAGTACAAAGAGCGACGATACCGAAAAAAAATAAAAGATGTTAAGAAACAATATCATAGTAATAGAAACTATACATTTTGTGGTCTGATGACAAATTTGAGTTTAACGAACGAAGCCAATTTATCATACTTTGCGCAATGTATTCCTTAAGAAAAAACTTGCAGTATTGGGATTTTGTTGCTATCTTCGCAGACACGAAAGCCATCAATGGCATCTGAATAAGAATCAAAACATGGGAAGAAATAAATTCGCAGAAGACGAGATAAAAGAAATAGCAAAGCTACTCCGACTGAAGAATGCAGGTAATCGGGCGAAACAGAAATTGGTTCGTCATGACCTCCGTACAATTTATGAATTTAATATCTCTGACTTCAATGAGCCTGGTAAGGCTTTCGGTGAAGAAGAGTTACAGGATGCTATCCAACGAGGAGCTATTCAGATTCTTGATGATGCCACTATCGCTGATATGAAGGCAAAGCGTGCGCGTGATAAGGCGCGTGATGAGGCTGCACGTGAGCAGCAAGCCATTGAAGCGGGAGAGATGACTGACTGGAAAGCTGTTGCAAAGGAATGGGAAGAATGGGAGAACTCGCAGAAAAGTAGTAACTAATGTGACCATTCCTTTGTGGCATTCTTTTTGTTAACTTAAAGAAGTAAGTGAAATTCTAATAAGAAGGAATATAAGCTTTTATAGCAGTGAGATAGCTTCATTCTCCAAAGATTATAAAATAATAAAACAATGACATTATATCCGAAACTCATTACAGATGCACTGGAGAAAGTAATTTATCCAGGAACGAAAAAGAATATTATTGAAAGTGAGATGTTGGCAGATACACCCAGCATCAATGGTAATAAAGTAAGTTTCACGCTTATTTTCCCACGTGAGACCGACCCATTCCTCAAGTCTACTATTAAGGCTGCTGAGGCTCAGATTCACTATTCTGTTGGTAAGGAAGTTGAAGTAACCATTACAACAGAGTTTAAGAATGCGCCACGCCCAGAGGTGGGTAAGTTGTTGCCTCAGGTGAAGAATATCATTGCTGTTAGTTCAGGAAAGGGTGGAGTAGGAAAGAGCACCGTCTCAGCTAATCTTGCTATAGCCTTGGCACGCCTTGGTTATAAGGTAGGTTTGCTCGATACCGATATCTTCGGTCCAAGTATGCCAAAGATGTTCGGTGTAGAAGATGCTCGTCCATACGGTGTAGAAAAGGATGGACGTCAGCTTATCGAGCCTGTGGAGAAGTATGGTGTGAAATTGCTTTCTATCGGTTTCTTTGTCAATCCAGACACAGCAACCCTTTGGCGAGGAAGTATGGCAACCTCAGCTCTTAAGCAGCTTATTGCTGATGCCGATTGGGGCGAACTCGATTACTTTATCCTCGATACACCACCAGGAACCAGCGATATTCACCTGACACTCATGCAGACACTTGCTATTACGGGTGCAGTAATCGTGTCAACTCCTCAGAATGTTGCATTGGCAGATGCACGTAAGGGTATTGATATGTATCGTAATGACAAGGTGAATATCCCAATTCTCGGTTTGGTTGAAATATGGCATGGTTTACTCCAGCTGAACTTCCTGAGAATAAATATTACATTTTTGGAAAAGATGGTTGCAAGAACTTAGCGAAGGAACTTGGATGTCCACTACTTGCTCAGATTCCAATCGTACAGAGCATTTGCGAGAATGGTGATAACGGAACACCAGCAGCGTCACAGGTTGACACCATTACAGGTCAGTCGTTCCTCAGTCTTGCGCAGAGTGTAGTCACTGTTGTCAATCGTCGCAATAAGGAACAGGCTCCAACAAAGATAGTTGATGTAAAGAACGGGTAAACGGTATTTACGTGTTTATATATAAAAAAAATAGAGATTCTGAATTATATCAGTCTTTCTCAAATACAAAAGTTGGCAAGTAAGCGAGTTGTTAGTTATAATAGATATAACTATTTTCTCGTTCACTTGCCAACTATACAATTATCTTGTAAACTTGTTCACTTGTCAACTACACAAGCAACTTGTTTACTCGTCAACTCGTTTACTCGTCAACTTGTCTACTTGACCACCACCTTACGTGTAGTACCATCAGAAGACTTGATGATGTTAAGACCCTTCTGTAGTTTCTGAATCTGACGACCATCAACGGTGTAATACTTTTCTGTTGTAGTCTTGTTGAAGTTTGCACTCTCGATACCATCGGTAGGAAGTGAGGCTACCAATGGTTCGCTTGAATACTTCTTGCCGTCAGACTCATAAACCATTACGACCTTGAGGCGTGTGATAGAACTATCAAAGAAGTGAAGAATACGTAGGTTATCGACAACCTTGAAGTCATAATTTCTCTTGTCCTTGTAGTTGAAAGGAATATTAGTCATTTCTGTCCTCATGCATGTCATTGATACTGACTTTCAGTCTTCTTGAACTTGAAAGGTTCTGTGCTGCCATTAACATAGACATTGTAGTACATCTTCTCTGGGTCGAGAACGTTGCCGTTAACGTCTGCGTTCTTTACATAGAATGCTAACTTAATCTCATTAGAAGTGTTGTCGTAGTTTGGAGTAGATGATAAATAGAAGTATTCTGGTGTCGCTGGGGCTCCAACCTCCTTCTGAACGTAAGGTGTCAAGGTAAGACCCATCATAGCTTTCTATATAGTCTTCACCAGTAATGTTATCATTACTTGCTTTACCTAAAGAAGTTCTAAGAATCTTAGAAGTAGTCAGTTTACCAGTTGCATCAATGCTGAACTCAAGGTTCTCTGCAGCCTTGGTTTCATTCTCGAAAGCTGCAGCAAAGGTGTGATACTCCGACTTATCAGCATCGTATTTCTTAAAGTCTGTCTTCTTGGTAATACCCAAATACTGATTAGTAGACATGACAGCCTTGTCGCCTTGCTTGGTAAGTTTCACCCAAGTGTTTGCAAGTTTCTCAGCCTTGAACAAGCCCTTGACATAGATATCGTTATTATCGGTCATTACTTCAACAATACGTGGTGAAGGATCAGACTTAGAAGTAACGGTGTACTGAGTCTTTGTCGCTGTAGAAGGAGGTGTAATGAGCTGCTCTTTAAGTGGTTCAATCGTAAGAGCCCAGTCGCCACCATAGTTTCTTTTTGCCCAGCTTATTATTAAAGGAAGCACCCCATATTTGCTTTTTTTCTGACCCATACCAGACATCTTGAGTATTCTTCCTTCCAAGATGAAATCTACGTAGTTCATATTTGCACCAACAGGCTCGTAATTCTTTCCATCATCAGAAGAAACCATACGATTAAGCGTGATTGTACGCTCGCTACTTTCCTCCTCATCATCGTCCCCACCATAGTCGTCAGTAAGGATATCCTGTGGTAGCTTTGCTCTATACTTACCATCAGCTTGTCTTTCAAGCTTCAACCATGACTTGCTGTCGAGACCTGATAGTGGATTGTAAATGTAAATACAGCCATCCTCACCGATAACAATCTTAGACACGATACCTTCATATCTGCCAGGCTGAACACCTGTCCAGCCTTTCTTTAACCCAAGACTTGCTTGAGCGATACAGGTTTTTCAATCAGCTTACCTTTAGGTGTGTCTTTTTATTATCTGAGCGGAAGCTGTAAGGCTCAGTACTAAATGCACAAATTGAGAATAAAGTTCTTTTCATAACTGTTACTTTTGATTAAATGAATTGTATATCGTTTGTCCTTGTTTTTAGAAATCATAGCCAATACCTATGGTGCAGTAGCTACTTCCTGTGTCTGCTGTCTTTAGGGTTATAAGCTCCGTTCAGAGCGTAATCCGTGATACTTAAAGCCCTGCACCCATAGTGATATGGCTAAGGTCGTGGTCACCATACTCATAGCCTGCACGCACTGATACCATCTTATTATAGGTGTATTCAAGTCCGCCACCAAGCATAAAGAGTTTGGTTTCTGAAGGTTGGAAGAAGTAACGAGAAGACAAGGCTGCAGCAACTTGATGTTTCTCTGCTACCTCTACAGACAGCGCACCACCTACGGCAAGATAGGTTGGGAGCGTCGTCTTTGTGCTTTGTTACCATAGTCGAGTTGAGGACCAATGGCACCCACCTTCGCATCAAGCATGAGGTTGGTAGGTTTGTTGGCGAGGGTCAACTCGTTGTTTCTGATAGGCTCCACCCACGCTGAAAGCAGCACCTGTAGCATTCTTAGAGAGGTGACTATAGATAAGACTTCCTGTTGCATAGGCAGCGAATCCCTTACCTAAGAAATAGGTATAACCCAAGTCGAGGGTCCAGTTATAAGGCTTATAGTCCTTAGTTGGATTGCCCAAGAGGTCGGAACCCTTTAGACTTAGTCCTCCAGCATAACGGAAACCAGCGAAGACTGCATGACGCTTAGCCAACTTATAGCCTGCAGAAAGCGCGTAAATGCCGAAGGTTCCATCAGCACCCTCTGCCTTTTCAAAGAGAGAGGCAGCAGCATCTGCGGTGAACTTCTTATCAGTTGCGAAGATAGCAGCTGGATTGTTGTATAGATACATACCCTCAGCAGCAGCCGAAACATTACCCATAGCGGCTGTTCGGGCATCGGTATTCGCTGTTAATATCGAGAGATTTTGTCCCTGAGCATTAGCCTGCGTAGCACCGAGGAGTGCTGCGCAAGCCATGAGAATGATATGTTTTGTATTCATACTTGTTGTGTTTATCGTTTAATGAACATCTGGGTATGGTTGCCCTTACTGGTATATACGGTCAGTTTATACGTTCCAGGATTTAGTTTAGAAAGGTCAAGTGTGGCTACGTTGTTCTTATCTGGAGTCACAGTAGCCTTCATCAGACGCTCTCCCACAGTAGAACTGATAACGAGTTCAGCCTGTTTTACCTCTGGATTGAGTAGGGTGTGGATGTCTCTCTGCACTGGAATAGGGTAGACGGCATAGACAGGAGCCGACTTCTTTTCAACAACTCGTACTTGGAAAGAGCCATCAGAAGATGTCTCACGACCGTCTGTAGCAGCGATGCTGATACGTGTAACACCCTTTGCCATTCGCTTTAGCTGAAGGTTGTCATTGCTGATAGTAGCTGTAGCGATACTACCATTGGCAGCTGTGGCTTTGTAAGTAAGTTGAGTGTTGCTACTATGTGTGTAATGACCAGTCAATGGAATCGTTACTACTCCCTCGTCCAATCCAATGATATAGTTCTCGAAAGGCTTTGTTAACTGTGGCGGGATGTACTTCACAATCTTAAATGTAAAAGCTCTTCTCAGCTTTTGCTCCTAAGTCATCTGAGAGTACGAAGGTGCAGTTGTAACTACCAGCTTCAAGCACGGGAACGAGGTTGACGGTCACAGTATTGCCCTTTTCACAGTGTAGGAAACGCCCTTTGTCTCACCCGTAGCTTTGATGTCCCAGTTGTGACCATCAGGGTCAGCAACGTTGAAAGAGAATGATTTACGATCGTTCTCCATGACCTCTATTGCCTCTGTTGGGAAGTTTGTCGCCTCTGGAGCATGGTTGAGTTGGGTCGTACATTTCTGAATCATTGGTTCAGAAAGGTTGCCCCTAACGGTCTACTGCTACCACTGCAACGCTATAGGTCGTATTGTCTTTCAAGTCATCAAAGTCATACTTAAGTGTCTCACCCAAGCTATGACCCATGCCATTGATTTCTCTGTAGGTCATATCCTTGAGTTTATCAGCCGTCAATTCACCCTGAGCAATATAGAGTCGATAGAAGGCTGCAGTCTTATCCTCGTCCTTGGCGATGCTCCACTCCGCATTGATGTCTACGAAATCAGGCTTCAGCGTGAGTGTACCCACCTTCTCTGGGGCTATCTTTGTATCAGTTTCGAAGGCTGCTTCGGCATCGATATAACCCTTACCTAACTTACCTTTGTAGGTTGGGTTTTGCTCATCGATGTTATAAGGGCGGTAAGCAGTAATCAAACGTGACTTTAGTTCTTCATTCGTAAAGCCCTGACGACCAAAGTAAGAGGCGATGAGTGCTGCGATACCTGACACGTGTGGGCATGCCATTGATGTTCCTTGGAAGTAAGCATAACCTGATGCGACCTTCTTCTTTGGTACAGTACTCAATACGCCAGCCTCTGTTCCGAAGCGGTCTTGATCACCACCAGGAGCCGTAATGGTCACCCATTTTGCGTAATTACTATAACTTGCCTTACTGAAGTCCCATGCCATTGCAGCGACAGAAACCGTCGGAGCATAGCAAGCAGGGTAAGCAGAGAACTCTTTGTTCTCATTACCAGCAGCGAACATTACCACACCACCCTTCATTGGAGAGTCTGGACGCTGGTTGCCGTTAGCATCACAACCCGCCATCTTGATGAAGTAGTCCACAGCTTCTTTCAGCAACTGAGGCATAGAGGTGACACCTGCAGTAGAGGAATATCCCCATGAGTTTCTGGCAGATAACAGCTCCGTTGTCAGCTGCATACTTAATGGCAGCAGCCGCATCGCCCTGCTCGTCTTTGTTTCTAAATATCTGACAGCTCAACAAGCGTACACCACTATCTGCCGAACCATCGCCACCTGCGATACCAGCCACACCCTTTCCGTTGTTGTTGCGAGCAGCAACAGTACCCGCAACGTGGGTTCCGTGTCCGCCATCATCGGGTTCGATAGTACCGCCAACAACGTCTTTAGCTGTCACAAAGTTGTAACCATAGATATCATCAACAAAGCCATTGCCGTCATCATCGACGTTTGGTTGACCGTTCTTTTCCTTTTCGTTGACATAAAGATTGTCTTTCAAGTCCTCATGAGTGATGTCAATACCACCATCGACAACGGCTACAATAACGTTTTTCTTACCTGTTGTGTACTTTTCCCAAACAGGTTTAACATTACAGTCAGCACCCTTCTTCGCACGTGCATTTACTGAACCGTCATTGTAGTAATGCCACTGTTTGGCTAAGAGAGGGTCATCAAAAGTGCTTGCTGTAGCCTGCATACTTGCGCCAGAAGGGCTATAAGGAGTCATCTTAACCGTTGGTTTTGCCATTGGTAGTACTCGTTCAGCACATTCAACACCTTCAGCTTTCTTGAATTGATCTAATACTGCCCCCACATCTTTGCTCTTATCAAATAGATTGTGTACCAACGGTCGAGTCCTTCAGCTACGGTTCGTGCTTCATAGATACCTGCTGGCTTAAAGACTCTTTCCATTTTATAAGCCCCAGAATACTGCATTGCAGAAGTCATAGCCGATGGGACGCTCTGCATTTCCACACTACCACTACGCGTTGAAGGTATAGATTGGTTTGTACCCTTTGCCAACTTCACGTTAATACAGCCTTTTATGGCAAAAAGGTCTTTGTCAATATTGACAGAGCGTGTGTTGGAAACGCCCGCATCCGAGTCCAAGTTATCCTGGCATGAGGTAGTAACCATCATGCCAGAGAGCGCACACGCACATAGATATATAATCGATTTTCTCATCAATGTTCCTTTATTTTATTTCTTTGGATTGTATTGTTTGAGCATACGTTCTACCTTAGCTAACCGCTGTTCTTTACTTCCTGCAAAGACAGTTGGCTTGTATAGAACAGTAATTTGCATGACTGCCTTACCGTTGTTGACGTCAGCATATTCTCCACCTGAGATTGCTAAGGTCAGATAGTCAGAACGACGCGCATAGACATGATGCTTACCATTGTAGCCAACGAACTCAAAGTTGTTTGCAGTAAGCAGTTTGTCGAACTCATGGGTTACGAACCATTCATTACCATACTGCCATATTCCTAAGTTTGGCTGACTGTAGAATAAACTGTATTGCTCAACGCTTCCAGCCTTCTCTTGTGGTACAGCGGCATCATTATGAAGATAGAAGAAGTAAGTACGAGCAATCAAAGTAGGGTCATTTGTCTTGTAGAGAATAGCTTCAACCTCATTACTCTTAGACATTTGTCGCTTCATTTCCTCACTGTTCTTACCTGTCTCATAAGCTTCGACATCACTTATCTTCTTGTCAGTTTTGTTCAAAAGGTCAACAGGACCAAGGTCAAGACTACTAAAGGTAGGGTAGCTACGGTCTTGTGTGTGCATCTGATAGAAGAATAACACAACGCTATTATTCTCCTCTCTAATGTCTACATCCATCGTGAAAGCTTCCTTTATATTGACATAATGATTCGTGTCTTTCTCGTCCCTTGTATATCCATTGGCTCTCATAAACTCTTGGAAAGCCTGCGACTTAACAGCGTTAACACCCTCTCTTGTCAGTGAACGTGTGTAGATACGCGTTGGAACAGAGTGCTTTGTATCATGTACATAGACAACGTCTTTGAACAAAGGCGATGGAGTCTTGAAGAAGTAACTCTCTTCAAAGATGCCGTTTACCTCGTCAGGGCCACCATATTCCGTCAAGAAACTACCACGACGATACTCAAAGTCCATCATCTTATGCAGACTATAAGGGTTACCTGGGTTACAAGCCAAGATAAAAAGTAGCAACGCCCGGCTGCTTAACAACCACCTCATGGTTCTTTCCTGCAAAGGCTATTGTCAGTTTTGTGGTTCTTTCCGTAGTGCCATAATTAGGCTTTAGAAATGAAACTTCAAACCGTGCTTTTTTTCTTGATAACCTGCATCCACTCTGGCTGCTCATTCTGTGTAAGGTCATAGGAAGTAGCATCCATCTTCAAGTCGACAGTTGTCGTACCACCTGCCTGTGGCAGAATTACCTCACCATTGTTTAAGTTTAATGTGATATCAGCAGCACTCTGACTTTACCATGATTTTTCTGTACTGCTAAACCACCATCAACAAGGATATAGCTACTTCTCTCCATTCCTGTTGTATTAGGATCGAGGTGTACAGAAATCTCGTTTCCCACTTTGTGAAAGGTGCACCCACGCCTTCGGTGTAGTAGCCATCCACTCCTTACAGTTCGTGTTTACGGTAATTGTCTTCTCACCAATCTGATTAGAGAAAGAAATCTCCTTCTCTGAAACATTCAGATAGGGCTGGTCAAAGCTGTCATTCTCAGCACATCCAACTGCTATGCCCAATAATAGGCATAGCAGAGAGAACTGCAGCAGCTTATGTATATTGATTATACGCATATCATGTAATTATTTAAATAAGGTATAACAATTTGCTTAGAACTTCAAAGCCTTCTTGGCAGCAGCGAAAGTTTCTAATCATCTTAGCCTGTGCCTTTACGGCTTTTACTACTTGCACCCGATACGGATGGATCGTAGCTGTAAAAGCAATGCGAGAACTGGTGTATCGTTATCTATGACGCAGGTAACATCAATAACCAAGTGGTCGCTTTCACGTACAAAAGAAGTGGTTGTTGCCTGATGTGCGGAGGAAAGAGAAGCCCTCATCACCCAATACCTTCTTGATTTCTTTGGTTGCAACCCATTTAGTACCATACTTCCATACACCGAGGTTGGTGTCTTTGAAGAGTAATGCACCAATCTGAACACTACCCAAATTGTCTGGTGCATCACCATCCTTATCCGTTGTGTAGAAGATGTGAATACGTCCGTAGGCTGCAGAAGGGTCTGTACTTGCCTTCAGTTTATATTGAATCTGTGAAACCTCAGTATTCTTATGTTCGTTGAGGCTACGCTCTTCTTCTGTACTACCAGCCTTCTGCTCGTATTGTTCAATCTGTGCCAACTTCACGTTGTCTTTCTGCAGAAGCTCAAGAGGATAGAATGGTAACTTGCTGAAAGTCTTGTATTCGCCATTCTGTTTCATAATAGGTGTGAAAGTGAGGTTAACTCCTTCGTTATTCTCCTTTTCTGATATATAAACCTTCAAAGAGAGTAAATCCTTATCATTGGTATATTCTCTGTCAGACTGAGAGTTACTGCGCACATAGCCATTGTCAGTCAAGAACTTATCGAAAGCCTTGTCCTTCACGGCATCAATCGCCTTTCTACCATCGCCAATCATGATCATCTGTGACGGATTAATACCATCAGTGCTACAATACTGAATCAAAGTAAAGATAGGCGAAGCAGTGATAAAGGTGTAAGTCTCCTCAAGTCCGTAAGCTGGCATAGCTGCTTGATACTCGCGTAAGTAGCTACCACGACCCAACTCAAAGTCCATAATCTTATGCTCGTCCTGTGGTACACCCGGATGAATAGGGAGGAGGTAGCGTTGAATACCCGACTGAGAAACAACAATCTCGCGGATAACACTACCGCTCTTGGCGTAAAGTTTCACCTCACGCTTCTGATAGGTATCGTTACGCTCAGCTATCAGTTTGATTTCTTCCTCCGACTTGACAATCTTCAACCAGCTAACTTCTTCGCTGGTTGTTACGTCATAGACAGACGAATTCGTCGTAATGTCAATCGTCTTCTCACCACCTGTCTGTGGAAGATAGATAGCATTTGGAACGACGTCAAGAGTTACGTCAGCTGCGCTCTGTGTCACAGCAATCTTACCAGATGCGCCATTGGCGTTAACGAGTACATAGCTTGTGCGCTCTGTTCCAATCTTGTTTTCAGTTACCTTCACCTTCAGTACGTTACCGTCCTGAACCAGCGAGAGCCAGTCGCCTTCCTGTGGAGACGATGCAATCCAGCTGTTTTGATTTGTTGTTACACTAATGTTTCTTTCACTTACGCCTTTATCAAAGGCAATACTGTTTTCAGAAAGCACCAGTGTTGGCATTTCAAATTCGTCTTCCTTTGCACATGAGAACAAGCAAAGAAGAATGCCGCCTAACATTAGGGAGTAGAGTGTCTTTTTAAATTCCATACTCTTCAAGGGTTTTTATTAGATAACTAAAGTTTCCCACCCCTTAAAACACCAACTTTTCTCATTTTCCTTTGTCTGTCTTCCCCCATATCCATTGACTGTTAACACATGCCTAACAGAAGTTATGCAGACTATCCACATACTTCGTCCCATTTTTCCAACGCTTCAGCCATTACAAGGATTTTGCTCATCTCTTTGTCGTTTCCGCTGATTGTAGCCATAAGGTATTGGGGCGTCATTCCAAGTATTTCTCCTAAAATGCGAAGAATGCGTTCGATGCAGGTAAGAACTCGCTTCCATAACGTGAGTGCCATGAGATCACCCTCCATATCCGAAAAGAGTTCGCCCATGGTTTGATATTCTGTGAATCTCTTTTCCAAAGCCATGACGGTATATGTAGGTAACACAGCGTTGCGTCGGCTATCTGACCATTAAAGTCACAACCTTGATAACCTCCTAATCCGAGATATTGCTTAGTCTCCTTGTTCATCACCTCTATGTTCCATCTAATCTGATACACTTCAAAGGCTTTTACGAAAGACATCGTTGTATCCGTGGTGAGCAGAACGTTCCATGCGGAGTTTCTACCATACTTGATGAGGAAGATTCTGATAGGTATATCTCCTAAGTTGCCGTTGAGCTGAATATATCGACATTTGTATTTACGACAGTTCTTTCCTCGTTCACGTTCATAGGTGGCAATGAGTTCTGCAGCATTTTTCTTTTTGCCCGATATAGTGTATTTTGTCTTTCCCATTTTTTTGCAAGTCCAACAAAGTGCATTGCCCCTTTACCTATGCTTCTAACACATGTCATAAGTTGCTCGCAGGTGAACCAACTATCGGTAATCACATACTTCGCATGTAACCCCATCTTCCATCCACGGCGAAGCATATCCATGGCAACTTCCAGCTTAGACATCTTACACTCTTGAAAGCGCTTATAATCAGGATTGCCGGTGTTCCTCTTGGTGTGATATGCCTTTTTGAGTTGCTGTCTTGTCAGCCCGTAGTTGCCTTGCTTCCCCTTTTCTTGATGTAGTGAAAAAAATCAAAGGGTATAGTTGTCTTGCCGTCAAAGAAGGCACAAAGTAACAGCTTGTAGCCCAATACGCATCTGCCTTTCATATGGTCGAAAAACACGACTGATACCCTCCATCCTCACACCACTCTTCTCAAGTACGGTGTCATCTATAATGAAACATGTAGTGGTATCTGATTGAGGAACTTCGCCATACTTACGCAATAGGCACATATAACGCAGTGCAAAGTGGTTCATCAATCGTCTCCAATCCATCTGTGGGCGAATCATCATGCGATAGAAACAGTTCTTACCATGATTTGAAAGCTCATATATCTTATGTTTGCATATACTATGGATGCTCTCGCCCACAATGCGGAAGAGGCAAAGAGAGAGGAGCAACTCCGAAGCCGAAACTCCGTCCTGTTTCTCCAATGAAAGGCGAGATAATAGGTGACCGATGCCAAACTTGCCAAAAAGATGAAATAAATCATCACTCATTCGGGTTTTAACACTCAAAAGTTTGGATAACTCACTTATTTTCTCTATTTTTGCTTCCATAACAGTTTTGTTGTCTTGTCTTTAAAATCAGTTCTTTAGCGATTACTAATTTACAAAAGAAAAATTCGACAAACTGTTATTTTTTTCTATCTATTTATTTGGGTGGGAAACTTTAGTTAGATAAAAATATAATATTGATTAGACTTTTTTTAAAAGAGAAATATCTCTTTGTCTGGTATTTAAAAAAATGAGTAAAAGCTTTAAATGATGGTATTTATCTTATTAGCGCCAAATTAGATTATCTGACGCAAATATATTCTTTAATAAGAATAAAAAGCAAGTCGATTTGGTTAAAAATAAACTAATCATTTGTTATTTATTTCTCATCTTATACACGCATGTAAATAAATACAAATATGTTCTTTTTAACACGTATTTCTGATTTACTTTTTCGGCAAGTCAAGTCTTCCACCAGACTTATCACCTTATTTAATATTCTATATAACATCATTATTATTACGGTCTGTAAAATTTTTTCGAGTGCAAAAGGTACTAGCTTCTTGTTAAGGTGGCAATACTCATTTATAAGTAATTTATTGTTGATTTTTTTGTGATTAGGTTTTTCTTATCCCTAATAAAGATTACATAATATTGATTATCAGTTATGGTTTATTGGGTTTTGGGGATTGTGAAAAATAATTACAGAATGAGCTTTCTGTAAGCCTTTTGTTTATAGAAAACCGCTCTAAAAATGGGATTTTGTAACGGTCAGATAATCAAGGTCTTACAAATACGATTTGAAAAGGGCATTTTTTAGACTCTTAAAGGGCGTTAGTTAGACCTCAAAAGGGCATCTTTTGAAAGCCAATTAAGGCTTAATTCGAGTCTAATTGGGCGTTAGTTGTTTTTTAATGGTTTGAAGAAACTTTACATAATATTGGTTGTTTAATCCTCTGTGAGTGGATGAATGCAGTTGGGAGTTTGTCAGTATATTTAGGTAAGTGCTTCGTTGAAGGATAAACGTAAAAGCCCATTGATGGTATTCTATTGGTTAATCAACTGAATACAATCAATGGACTTGTGATATATGATGATTATGTTTTATGCTTTTTTCTTCTTCGCACTTCTTCTCTTCCACCACAGGTAGTAACCACTAATAGGGAGGAAGCCACCGATAAAGGCTGCGATAGCATAGAGGACACGTGAGAACCAGCCGCCCCATGAACCTGTATGCAACTGCTTAAACAGCTTTCCACCCTTTGGCTTCTTACCATGCTGATCACCTTTCATGTCTTTTGCTCCGTCCTTGTGTGCTTGTGGTTGTCCCTTCATCTGACTTGCGTCCGTAGGTACAAAAGCTTTGTCGTTTGTTCCGCCCTGCTTCATTCCATCTTTAGGCTGTTGCATCTTCATTTCTTTTGGTGGCATAGGCTGACCGAAGAGTTTAGACATTCCCGCTCTGTACCAACCGAAAGAGAAGACAGGACCTGTGAGTGCCATGAGGAAAAGGAAGATAAAGACATAGATACCTAATGACACGTGAGAGTCGTAAACAAAGCGACGGAAACCCTTGTTAGTGCTGACGGTCAAACGACTTTTCAACGCCTTCTTGGTCTTTGGCCACCAGATGACAACACCCGATAACAATACGATTGACATACAGATTGCTGACACGGCTGTAAGGATGCGTCCAAGTGACTGTCCACCCTCATGTGCATTCTCTGGTTTCATAAAGAGCCAACGGTGCAGTCGTACTACCATTGTATAGATTGGCATCTCTTTTGCATTCATGTCAAAGAGTGGTGCAAGGTCTTTTATTAGCAGTATTGCCAGACCACTGAAGCACAAAATAGCTATTATTACGCCTAATGGTAAAGCAAACCAACGGTGAATCTTTAAACAGAATTTTCTCATATCCTAAATAATTATTGTTTACTTTTTATATAAATAGATGTGTCATCTTTACCTATCCTTTTTTTCTTTTTCCTTCTTTTTTTGGGATAATCTTTAAGACTTCTTTGTTTAAACGTTTTATATTTACGAAAGTTTATTTTGGTAGGGTAAGATTAATTTTTGTTAACATATTATGAGCGTAAACGCTGGTATGTTTATCACAATTACTAAATCAGCATAGTCTCATTCGTCTCCATATCCAATTTGGGATAAGTCGCCAGAAGAAGGTGAGTAGGCACCAACGGGTGTCAATGACGCAGATATGACGACGATTATTGATAGCTTTTATGATGCTTCGTGCCACCTTTTCTGTGGTCATTAACATCGGGAGATTGTGGGTACCAGCGAGTAAGGGAGTATCAACAAAGCCAGGACGGATATCGGTGAAGTGGATATTATGATGTTTACAAGCAGCGAGTTGTTCCAATGCTTGTAGATAGGTGTTCTGCATCGCCTTTGTTGCACTATATGCAGGAGCAGGTCCGAGTCCTTTTGTTCCTGCGATAGAGGTGATACATGCGATGTGTCCACCCCCTTTATTAGCAAAATAGCGATAGGCACAACCAATCATTCGGGTGAATCCAACGGCGTTGGTTTCCATCGTTTTGAGTTCTATATCAGCATTAAGACTTGGGTTTTGCCAACCGATTCCTGCAGCATGAAAATAGAGGTCGAGTCCTCCCATACGTTCAATAAGTTGCTGTAAGGAAGTCTCTGCGTCTTCGTTAGTTACATCAATATGAGTGGTATAGACACGTTCTGGTGCCATAGCTTGCAGGTCAGTCAACTTGTCTATACGACGAGCAGCCACCCCAACCGCCCATCCTTGTGCGATGAGCAGTCGTGCCACTTCATGTCCGATACCGCTGCTGGCACCAACGACGATTGCTTTTTTCATTTCAGTAAGTCCTTAGGTAAGAGTTCGTTGAGGCTATCTTCGCGAATAATTTTCGGTGCAGCCTTGCCTGGAAGCACTAATTTTTTTTTACCATTGCGATAGATGTGCAACTGTCGTGAACGTATCACAGCTGTTATCTCATCATCATTCTGCATCGCCTGCCATATAGGAAAGTAAACACCATCCTCATTAAAGAGTTTCTTCTGCAGGTGTGAACACATATTGGTAGTATCGAGTTCTATCATTTCTTTCGTTGGATTTGAATGTTATTACGTGGATATAATATCGTTTTCTAATCTTACTTTCTGCAAAGTTAGGAAAATAAAGCCGTATAACAGGCAATAAAATGGAAAATACGTGATTTATGTAAGGATGTGTAGTTGTGGTTGTTAGAATGCTTCCCTTTCGATATTAAGTTGTCAGAAAAGAAAAAAAGGTGTAAACCACATAATTCATTGGTTTACACC